>Ga0222427_100356_pt1 | contig 82463 bp, 74 predicted proteins | sample 2B20Ametagenome_FD_182890 | JGI IMG/M metagenome (GOLD analysis project Ga0222427, IMG submission 182890) | Enriched microbial communities from leaf-cutter ant dump, University of Wisconsin, Madison, United States - 2B20A (version 2) | ecosystem: Environmental > Terrestrial > Nest > Insects nest... | reverse complement strand
CCAAGCTGAACCAGCACCATCACATCACGCGCGAACAACTGTCCGTGCGCGACCACATGACGCACATCCTGCGGCGCCTGAACGACGTGCGCTTCATGGAATTCGGCGACCTCTTCATGGAGCGCGTGCGCGAAGGCGCGCCCGCCGCGGTGGTGGTCGTGCATTTCATCGCCATGCTGGAACTGGCCCGCGAATCCCTGCTGGAAATCACGCAGGCGGAGCCCTACGCGCCCATCTACGTCCGCCTGGCCTACACCAGCGTGGCGGCGGTCGCGGCCTGAACCCCGCCGGGCCTAGAATCCGAACCCATCCCGGGAGAGTCCCCTTGAAAGTCGTACATACCATCCAGGAATTGCGCGATCACCTGCGCGGACAGAACCGCGTGTCGTTCGTGCCCACCATGGGCAACCTGCACGAAGGCCATCTGTCGCTGATGAAGCTCGCCCGCCAGCATGGCGATCCGGTGGTGGCCAGCATCTTCGTGAACCGGCTGCAATTCGGCCCCAACGAGGACTTCGACCAGTATCCCCGCACCCTGGCGGCCGACATCGAGAAGCTCGAACGCGAGCGCGACGTCTACGTGCTGTTCGCGCCGAACGAGCGCGAAATGTATCCCGAGCCGCAGAACTTCCGCATCCAGCCGCCCGACGACCTGGGCGACATCCTCGAAGGCGAATTCCGCCCCGGCTTCTTCGAGGGCGTCAGCACCGTGGTGCTGAAGCTGTTTTCCTGCGTGCAGCCGCGCGTGGCCGTGTTCGGCAAGAAGGATTACCAGCAGCTGATGGTGGTGCGCAATATGTGCCGCCAGTTCCAGCTGCCCGTCGAGGTGCTGGCGCATGAAACCGTGCGCGCCGAGGACGGCCTGGCGCTGTCCTCGCGCAACCGCTACCTGAGCGATGCCGACCGCGCCGAGGCGCCCGCGCTGTACGCCGCGCTGCGGCACCTGGGCGAGCGCCTGTCTCAGGGCGAGCGCGATGCCGCCGCGCTGGAGCGCGAGGCCATCGACGGGCTCGCCGCCCGCGGCTGGCAAGTGGACTACGTGGCCCTGCGCCGCCAGCGCGACCTGAAGCGTCCCGAAGCCGCCGACCTGCAGGCCGGCGAACCCCTGGTGGCGCTGGCCGCCGCCAAGCTCGGCAGCACCCGCCTGATCGACAACCTGGAGCTGGCCTACACGGCCTGACGCCCGGGCAGGGGAGGCAAATATGTCCTCCCCTGGCAGAATTGCCAGCTTCCGGCGCACCACGCGGCGGGGCAGACTCGATGCAATCCCACATTGCAGGAGAGCATGCCCATGCAAGTCCCCCGCCCCGACCTGGAAGCCGTCCTCGCTTCCCTCACCCCGCGCGAACGGCAGATCGTCTCCTATGTAGCGGCCGGCCGCCCCAACAAGGTCATCGCCATCGACCTGGGCATATCGCTGCGCACCGTCGAGGCCCATCGCGCCCGCATCTTCGCCAAGCTCCAGGCCCGCAACGCCATGCAACTGGCCTGCCGGCTGTGCGCGCACGGGCGTTCGGGCGCCTCGCCCGTGCCGGGCTGCGGGCGCCAGGAGGGCGGCGCGGCCGTGCCGGCGCCCACGCTGCATGAACGCTCGCCGCCCGGCTACGGCCTGGCCCAGGCTGGGCCGGGCGGCGAGCCATGATGCCGGCCTGGGCTGGATGCGTCCGCCCGCCCGGCTGTCCTCCGCCCAAAAGCATCGGGCCTGGCGAACGTCGCGTTCGCCAGGCCCGGGGCACAGGCATCGGCTGCGGGGCGCTCAGCGCCCGCGCATCAAGGGCACTTGGGCGCGCTGGCCTTGGCCAGTTCGTCGATCGGATCCAGGTCCGGCTGGCGGGTCAGGTTGTAGTTCAGGTTGGGCGTCTGGCCGGCGATGGAGCGCACGCGCAGCACGTTGTTGGCGGCCACCACGAATTCCACGCGGGCATTGCCCTGGCCGTCCATCAGGATGACGCGCGGCGGGCGTTCGTCGGTGGCGTCCCAGCAGCCTTGCTCGGCCACCGGCGGGCCCTTCTTGGGATCGTCTTCCAGGTAGGCCGTGCGGCCGCGCCAGCGGCCGTTGGGCGCCAGCGTCAGCGTCACGCGCTGCGCCGTGCATTGCATGGCGGGCGAGAAGCAGGGCAGCGTGCCCATATAGGTTTGCGGTTGCGGCACCAGGCTGTGCGCGGCGGCGTTGGGCGCGGGTGCGGGCGCGGGCTGGGCCGCGGCGCTGGCGCTGCCGCCTCCGCCGGTGTCCTCGGGCACGGCCTGGCCGTCCTCGGTGGTCGCCGCGCCGGCGGCGGCCTGCTGGGCCTGGGATTGCGGCTTGCGGGCGTCGGGCTTGAGCGCGATCTGCACTTGCGACGGCGCGCGGATGACGCTGCGGTAGCCGGCGCCCGAGCCCTGGTACTGCGCGTCGGTCACGGTGCTTTCGGCCGGGGGATCGTAATAGCCTTCCGTTTTCTGCTGGGCGCAGCCTGCCGCGCCCAATGCGGTGCCCGCGAGCAGCAACCCCATGACGCTGAGTTTGCGGGAGCGGGTAACGATGTCGACGCGCGCGGTCATGGCAGCTTATCCGTGAATTGAGTCTGTCTCCGATTTTACGCACTTATGCGAAGATTCGGTACGTTCCCTTAGCCGCACTTGAGCGTAGCCCGCACTTTATGCACAAATTACGACATGGCCGCCCGCGGTCCGTCCTTGCTCGCGTCCCGGGCCTTGCGGGCGCGGCGCGCGCGCGGCCGCGCGTTCGGCGCGGATGACGGCGATGCGGCAGGTATTCGACTTGCCCCTGGGCCTCTTCATCGGCCTGGCGGCGCTCGCGGGCCTTGCGGTCGGCAACTGGCTGACGGTGCTGACCCACCGGCTGCCGCGCATGATGGAACAGGAGTGGCAGGCGCAGTGCCAGGAGGCGGCCGGCAAGGCGACGCCGGCGAGCCGCTACGGCCTGTGGTCGCCCGCGGCCCATTGCCCTGCCTGCGCCGCGCCCGTGTCCGGCTGGCGGCGCCTGCCGCTGCTGGGCTGGCTGCTGCTGCGGGGGCGCTGCGCCGCCTGCCGAACGCCGATAGGCTGGCGCTATCCCGCGATCGAGCTGCTGACCTGCGCGCTGTTCGCGGCCTGCGCGTGGCGCTTCGGCGCCACGCCGCTGGCCCTGTGCGCCATGGGCCTGTCCGCCACGCTGGTGGCGCTGGCCTGGATCGATTTCGAATCCACGCTGCTGCCCGACGCGCTCACGCAGCCGCTGCTGTGGGCGGGGCTGCTGGTCAATCTGACGGACGCCTTCGCCACGCTGCAGATGGCGGTGGCCGGCGCGGTGGCGGGCTATGTGTTCCTGTGGGTTATCTTTCATGTATTCCGCCTGCTGACCGGGCGCGAGGGCATGGGCTACGGCGACTTCAAGCTGCTGGCCGCCCTGGGCGCATGGTTCGGCGCCGAGGCCCTGCCGATGCTGCTGCTGAGCGCGTCGCTGCTGGGCGTGCTGATCGGCGGCGCGCTGACGCTCAGCGGACGCGCCCGCCGCGGACAGCCGCTGCCCTTCGGCCCCTACCTGGCGCTGGCGGGCATCGTCACGCTGCTGGCGGGCGGTCAGCAGGCACTCTGGGAATGGTTGGGCTAGGGCCTGTTAATACTAAAAGGAGCCTCGCGCAGGCCCGCAATCGGGCGCCTGGCCAGGCGCGAGGCACCGGGAAATACGGGAAGGGCGGCATGTTCAAGATCGGGCTGACGGGCGGTATCGGATCGGGCAAGACCCGCGTGGCGGACCTGCTCGCGGAATGGGGGGCCACGCTCGTCGATACCGACGAGATCGCCCGCATGCTGACCGCCGCGAACGGGGCGGCCATGCCGGCGATCGAGCGCGAATTCGGTCCGCGGGCGCTGACGCCCGAGGGCGCGCTGGACCGCGCCTGGATGCGCGAGCAGGCCTTCTCCGATCCGCAGGTGCGCCTGCGGCTGGAGGCCGTGCTGCATCCCGCCATCGGCGAGGAAACCGAGCGCCAGGCGCGCGCCGCCACCGGCGCCTACCTGGTCTTCGTCGTGCCGCTGCTGGTGGAGTCCCTGCCGCGCTGGCGTCCGCGCCTGGACCGCATCTGCGTGGTGGATTGCGACCCCGACACGCAGGTGGCCCGGGTGCGTTCGCGCAGCGGGCTGACGGAGCCGGCCATCCGGCGTATCATGGCGGCACAGGCTGCGCGGGCAAGCCGGTTGGAGGTCGCCGACGACGTCATCGTCAATGATGGCGCGACCACGCCGGAACAATTGCGCGCGCAGGCGAAGACCCTGCATGACCGCTGGCTGGCGCTGGCGAGCACGACGGGCCGGCAAGCCCTGGGCCAGGCCGGCACCCCTGATTAACATTGGCCCGCCGGCCAACCATAGATGGGCCTGTAAAAAAGCGTGATTGTTTACGAATACCCCTTCAATGAGCGCATCCGCGCTTATCTGCGGCTGGAATTCCTGTTCGACAGGTTGTTCTTCTTTGCACGCGAGGGGGACTCACGCCAGCACCAGGTGGCCGTCACCTCCCTGTTCGACCTGCTCGACGCCTGCGAACGCACCGACGTCAAGGGCGCGCTCTTGCAGGACCTCGAACGCCAGCGCCTGGCGCTGGTCGGCCTGCGCGATCACCCCGGCGTGGCGCAGGATGCGCTGGAAGCGATGCTGCGCGAACTGGAAAAGGTGGCCACCGCGCTGGCCGCGCCGGGCAAGACCGGCCAGTCCCTGCGCGAGAACGAATGGCTGACCAGCCTGCGCGGCCGTCTGTCGATGCCGGGCAGCGCGACCCAGGTCGACATGCCCTCGTACTTCGCCTGGCAGAACAAATCCGAAGCCGCCCGCTGCGCCGACCTGCAGTCCTGGGTGGCGCCGTTCATCCCTCTCTACGACGGCCTGACCCTGGCGCTGCGCCTGCTGCGCGAGTCCGGCCGCAAGACCGATATCGTGGGCGAGCAGGGCGCCTACCAGCAGATGCTGGGCGGCAAGCAGTTCCAGCTGCTGCGCGTGTGGCTGGACCCCGCCCAGGGTGTGTTTCCCGAGATCAGCGCCAATAAGTACATGATCTGGATACGTTTTTCCACCCAGGACGGCGAGTTCAAGCCCCAGCAGGTCGCCCGCGACGTCGGCTTCCAGATGACGTTGTGCAACTCGTAGGATGGGTGGAGCGCGAGAGTTCTTAAGGAAGAACTCAAATATCGAACGCGCGTAACCCATCAGGCGGCGCAAGCCGCCGTTTTTCGTGGCAAGCGCAAATGCCGGCTTGCGCCGGCCGATGGGTTACGCGCGTTCAGCAATAGCGTTCTTCCTTAAGTACTCTCGCGCTCCACCCATCCACACCGCCCTGATTCCTGTTGCGGCGAGTTTCAACTGCGGGCCGCGATGCTGGAAACCGGGACGGTCTAGTAGACAATACGGCTTTCCCCGCCAGCGCCCGAACCGTTCCATGTCCGAAAGCCGTCCTGTCTCTCCGCCCGCCCGTTGGAACCGCCGCCGTCTCGTCGGCCTGGCGGTGCTGTTGCTAGTCGCGGCGGGCATCGCCTGGCTGGTCCTGCGGCCGTCGGCGAAGCCGGGCGGCGCGGGCGGGCCCGGGGGGCGACCCGGCGGCCGCCCGCCCGCGGGGGCCATGGCCAGCGTGGCGGTGCCGGTGCGCATCGCCACCGCCACCCAGCAGGACATCGACATCTACCTGAAATCGCTGGGCACCGTCACCGCGTACAACACGGTCACCGTTCGCAGCCGGGTCAGCGGCGAACTGGTCGAGGTCGCCTTCCAGGAAGGCCAGCGCGTGAAGGCAGGCGACCTGCTCGCCCAGGTGGATCCGCGCGCCTTCCAGGTGGCCCTGGACCAGGCGCGCGGCACCCAGATGCAGAACCAGGCGCAGCTGGAGAACGCGCGGCGCGACCTGCAGCGCTACCAGGCCCTGTTCAAGCAGGACTCGATCGCCAAGCAGCAGGTCGATACGCAGGCCGCGCTGGTGCGGCAGTATGAGGGCACCGTCAAGAGCGACCAGGCCAACGTGGACAACGCCCGCCTGCAACTGGAATACGCGCGCATCACGGCGCCGATCAGCGGCCGCCTGGGCCTGCGCCAGGTGGACCGCGGCAACCTGGTGTCCAGCTCCGATACGAACGGACTGGTGGTGATTACCCAGACCCAGCCGATTTCCGTGGTCTTCACGCTGCCCGAAACCCAGCTGCCCGAGGTGCGCGCCGAGATCGCCGCGGGCAAGACGCTGGCCGTGGACGCCTACGACCGGGCCGACACCCGGCGCATCGCCACCGGCGAGCTGGAAACGTTGGACAACCAGATCGACGTGACCACCGGCACCCTCAAGCTGAAGGCCCGTTTCGACAACGCGGACGACGCGCTCTTCCCGAACCAGTTCGTCAACGTGCGCCTGCACGTGCTGACGCGCAAGGACGTCACCGCCATCCCCACGGCCGCGATCCAGCAGGGCTCGGCCGGGGCCTTCGTGTTCCTGGTGCAGCCCGACAACACGGTCCAGGTGCGCCAGGTGAAGCTGGGCGCGATCAACAACGGCATGGTCGCCGTCAACGAGGGCCTGCAGCCCGGCGACCGCGTGGTCGTCGAAGGCACCGACCGCCTGCGCGCGGGCGCCAAGGTGGAAGTGGTGGGCGGCGGCGACGTGATTCCCGCCACCCGCGACAAGACGCTGGGCGCCGGCGCCCCGGCCGGCACCACGCCGCCGTCGAAGTAAGCCAGGAAACGCCGTGAGCCCATCGCGCCTGTTCATTCTGCGTCCGGTGGCCACCACCCTGTCGATGGTGGCCATCCTGATCGCCGGCTTCATCGCCTACCGGCTGCTGCCCGTTTCGGCGCTGCCGGAAGTGGACTACCCGACCATCCAGGTCGTGACGCTGTATCCCGGCGCCAGCCCCGACGTGATGACCTCGCTGGTCACCTCGCCGCTGGAGCGCCAGTTCGGGCAGATGCCGGGCCTGAACCAGATGTCGTCCACCAGTTCGGGCGGCGCGTCGGTCATCACGATGCAGTTCAACCTGAGCCTGCCGCTGGACGTGGCGGAGCAGCAGGTGCAGGCGGCCATCAACGCGGCCTCGAACCTGCTGCCCACCGACCTGCCGGTGCCGCCCACCTACAACAAGGTGAACCCGGCGGACGCGGCGGTGCTGACCCTGGCCATCACCTCCCCCACCATGCCGCTGCCGCAGGTGCGCGACCTGGTGGACACGCGGGTGGCGCAGAAGCTCTCGCAGATCCCGGGCGTGGGCCTGGTCAGCGTGGCGGGAGGGCAGCGGCCCGCGGTGCGGGTGCAGGTCAACCCGCAGGCGCTGGCGGCCAACGGCCTGTCGCTGTCGGACCTGCGCACCGCCATCGTCGGCGCCAACGTGAACCAGCCCAAGGGCAACCTGGACGGTCCCCTGCGCTCGACCACCATCAACGCCAACGACCAGCTCAAGACCCCGACCGACTACAACGACCTGATCGTCGCGTACAAGAACAACGCGCCGCTGCGCCTGTCCGACGTGGCGCGCGCGGTCGAGGGCGCCGAAGACACGCGCCAGGCCGCCTGGGCCGGCGACAAGCCCGCGATCCTGCTCAACATCCAGCGCCAGCCGGGCGCCAACGTGATCGATGTGGTCAACCGGATCCAGGCGCTGCTGCCGCAGCTGCGCGCCGCCTTGCCGGCTACCCTGGACGTGACCGTGGTGTCCGACCGCACCCAGACCATCCGCGATTCGGTCGCCGACGTGCAGTTCGAGATGCTGCTGGCCGTGGCGCTGGTGGTCATGGTGACCTTCGTGTTCCTGCGCAGCCTGACGGCCACCCTGATCCCCAGCGTGGTGGTGCCGCTGTCGCTGGTGGGCACCTTCGGCATCATGTACCTGGCCGGCTTCTCCATCAACAACCTGACCCTGATGGCGCTGACGATCGCCACCGGCTTCGTTGTGGACGACGCCATCGTCATGATCGAGAACATCGCCCGCCACATCGAAGAAGGCGAGACGCCCCTGCAGGCGGCGTTGAAGGGCGCCGAACAGATCGGCTTCACCCTGATCTCGCTGACGTTCTCGCTGATCGCCGTGCTGATCCCGCTGCTCTTCATGACGGAGGTGGTGGGGCGGCTGTTCCGCGAATTCGCCATCACGCTGGCGGTGTCCATCCTGATTTCGCTGGTGGTGTCGCTGACGCTCACGCCCATGATGTGCGCGCGCCTGTTGCGCGCCGAGTCCGAACAGAAGCACGGGCGCTTCCACCAGGCCACCGGCGCCTTCATCGACCGGGTCATCGCGGGCTACGACCGCTGGCTGCAGGTGGTGCTGCGCCACCAGCCGCTGACCCTGCTGGTGGCGCTGGGCACCTTCGCGCTGACGGTGGTGCTGTACCTGGCGATTCCCAAGGGCTTCTTCCCGCAGCAGGACACCGGCCTGATCCAGGCGATTACCCAGGCGCCGCAATCCATTTCGTTCAAGGCGATGGCCGAGCGCCAGCAGGCGGTCGCGCGCCTGGTGCTGGAGGACCCCGACGTGGAGGCCGTGTCCTCGTTCATCGGCGTGGACGGCAGCAACGCCACGCTCAGCGCGGGACGCCTGCAGATCGCGCTCAAGCCGCACGCCGAGCGCGACGGCGACCTGCGCACGGTGATGGCGCGCCTGGACCAGGCCCTGGCCAGGCAGGACGGCCTCACGGTGTACATGCAGCCGGTGCAGGACCTCACCATCGAGGACCGCGTGAGCCGCACGCAGTACCAGATGACGCTGTCCAATCCCGACCTGAAAGTGCTGAGCGAGTGGACGCCCAAGCTGGTGGATCGGCTGCGCCAGGTGCCGGGGCTGAAGGACGTGACCGACGACCTGCAGGACGACGGCCTCCAGACCTGGGTCGAGATCGACCGCGACGCGGCCTCGCGCCTGGGCATCACGGCGGCGGTGATCGACGAGGCGCTGTACAACGCCTTCGGCCAGCGTCTGATCTCCACGATCTTCACCCAGTCCAACCAGTACCGCGTGGTGCTGGAAGTGCAGCCGCAGTTCCAGATGACGCCGGCCTCGCTGGGGCAGATCCACATCCCCACTTCGGCGGGCGGCCAGGTGCCGCTGTCGTCCGTGGCGCACATCACAGAGGGCAAGACCGTGCTGGCCGTGAACCGGCTGGACCAGTTCCCCATGGTGACGGTGTCCTTCAACCTGGCCCCGGGCGCCTCGCTGTCCGGCGCGGTCGAGTCCATCGTGGCGGCCGAGGCCGAGATCGGCCTGCCCGCGAGCGTCGAAACGCGCTTCCAGGGCGCGGCGCTGGCGTTCCAGAATTCGCTGTCCAGCACGCTGTGGCTGATCCTGGCCGCCGTGGTCACGATGTACATCGTGCTGGGCGTGCTGTACGAAAGCTATATCCACCCGATCACCATCCTGTCGACGCTGCCCTCGGCCGGGGTGGGCGCGCTGCTGGCGCTGCTCATCAGCGGCACCGAGCTCGACATGATCGGCATCATCGGGATCATCCTGCTGATCGGCATCGTGAAGAAGAACGCCATCATGATGATCGACTTCGCGCTGGACGCGGAGCGCAAGCGGGGCCTGAGCCCGCGGGCGGCCATCCATGAGGCGGCGCTGCTGCGCTTCCGTCCCATCCTGATGACGACGCTGGCCGCGCTGTTCGGCGCGCTGCCGCTGATGCTGTCGACCGGCACGGGCGCCGAGCTGCGCCAGCCGCTGGGCCTGGTGATGGTGGGCGGGCTGCTGCTGTCGCAGGTGCTGACGCTGTTCACCACGCCCGTCATCTACCTGATGTTCGACCGCATGTCGCGCCGCTGGCGCGGCGCGCGCGCCGCCTCGGCGGAGGATGCGTCATGATCCTGTCGGCGCCCTTCATCGTCCGGCCGGTGGCGACTACGCTGCTGAGCCTGGCGGTCGTGCTGGCAGGCCTGCTGTCTTTCTTCCTGCTGCCCGTGGCGCCGCTGCCGCAGGTGGACATCCCCACCATTTCGGTCTCGGCCAGCCTGCCCGGCGCCAGCCCCGAGACCATGGCGTCCAGCGTGGCCACGCCGCTGGAGCGGTCGCTGGGCAGCATCGCCGGCGTGACCGAAATGACCTCCAGCAGCTCGCAGGGCTCGACCCGCATCACGCTGCAGTTCGATCTTTCCCGCGACATCAACGGCGCCGCCCGCGACGTGCAGGCCGCGATCAACGCAGCGCGCTCGCTGCTGCCGACCGGGCTGCGCAGCAATCCCACGTACCACAAGTCCAATCCCTCGGACGCGCCCATCATGACGCTGGCGCTGACCTCCGACACGCTCAGCCAGGGCCAGCTCTACGACATCGCCTCGACCATCGTGGCGCAGAAGCTATCGCAGGTGGACGGGGTGGGCGAGGTGACGGTGGGCGGCAGTTCGCTGCCGGCCGTGCGCGTCACCGTGCTGCCCGGCGCGCTGGCCAACCGCGGGGTGTCGCTGGACGAGCTGCGCGCCACCCTGGCCAATGCCAACGCCAACCGCCCCAAGGGCGTGCTGGAGAACGACCGCTACCACTGGCAGATCATGGTCAGCGACCAGCTCAGCCGCGCCGAGCAGTACCGGCCGCTGATCGTGGCCTGGCGCGACGGCGCGCCCGTGCGGGTCTCGGACGTGGCCCGCGTGGAGGATTCGGTCGAGGACCTGTACCAGACCGGCTTCTTCAACGACCGCAAGGCCATCCTGATGATCGTGCGGCGCCAGGCCGACGCCAACATCATCGAGGCGGTGGACGCGGTGCGCGCGCAGCTGCCTGTCCTGCAGGCGCTGATGCCGGCGGACGTGAACATGACGGTGGCGCAGGACCGCACGCCCAGCATCCGGGCCTCGCTGCACGAGGCGGAGCTGACGCTGATCATCGCGGTGGGCCTGGTGGTGCTGGTGGTGCTGCTGTTCCTGCGGCGATGGCGCGCGGCGATCATCCCCAGCGTGGCGGTGCCGGTGTCGCTGATCGGCACCTTCTGCATCATGTATCTCTGCGGCTTCACGCTGAACACCATTTCGCTGATGGCGCTGATCGTGGCCACGGGCTTCGTGGTGGACGACGCCATCGTGGTGCTCGAAAACATCATGCGCCACGTCGAGCGCGGCATGTCGCCCATGCGCGCGGCGTTGCGCGGCTCGCGCGAAGTGGGCTTCACCGTGCTGTCGATGAGCCTGTCGTTGGTGGCGGTGTTCATTCCCATCCTGCTGATGGGCGGGGTGGTGGGCCGCCTGTTCCGCGAGTTCGCGGTGACGCTGTCGGCCGCGATCCTGGTGTCGCTGGTGGTGTCGCTGACGCTCACGCCGATGATGTGCGCGCGCCTGCTGCGCAACGAGCCCGAGGACGCGCGGCCGCCGGGCAGGCTGGCGCGCTGGTCGGAACGCGGCTTCGAGGCCATGCTGGGCGGCTACCGCCGCTCGCTGCATTGGGCGCTGGACCACGGCCGCCTCATGATGCTGACGCTGGCGATCGCCGTGGGCCTGAACGTCTACCTGTACACCGTCGTGCCCAAGGGCTTCTTCCCGCAGCAGGACACGGGCCAGCTGCTGGGCTTTTTCCGCGTCGACCAGGGCACGTCCTTCCAGGCCACCGTGCCCAAGCTGGACGCGCTGCGCAAGGTCGTGCTGGCGGATCCGGCGGTGCAGAGCATGACGGGCTACGCCGGCGGGCGCGGCGGCAGCAACAGCAGCTTCATGCAGATCCAGCTCAAGCCGCTGGAAGAGCGCAAGGTGTCGGCCGAGGTGGTCATCAACCGGCTGCGCGGAAAGCTGCAGAACATGCCGGGCGCGCGCATGTTCCTGGTATCGCAGCAGGACATCCGCATCGGCGGGCGCCAGAGCCAGGGCTCGTACGACTACACCCTGATGTCGGGCGACCTGCAATTGCTGCGCGCCTGGATGCCCAAGGTGCAGCAGGCGATGGCGAAGATTCCCGAGATCACGGACGTGGATACCGACGTGGAGGACAAGGGCCGCCAGATCAACCTAGTGATCGACCGCGAGGCCGCGACCCGGCTGGGCGTGAGCATGTCCACCATCTCCACCGTGCTCAACAATTCCTTCAGCCAGCGCCAGGTGTCGGTGATGTACGGGCCGCTCAACCAGTACCACGTGGTCCTGGGCGTGGATCCGAAGTTCGCCGAGGACATCGAATCGCTCCGGCAGGTCGAGGTCATCACCGCGGCGGGCGCGCGCGTGCCGCTCTCGGCGTTCACGCGGCTGGAGAACGCGAACGCGCCGCTCAGCGTGCAGCACCAGGGCCTGTTCGTGGCCGATACCGTCTCGTTCAGCCTGGCGCCCGGCGTCTCGCTGGGCCAGGCCACCAGCGCCATCGACGCCGCGGTGGCGCGCATCGGCCTGCCTTCGGACCAGATCCAAGCCGGCTTCCAGGGCACGGCCGCGGCCCTGCAGCAGACCCTGGCGCAGCAGCCCTGGCTGATCCTGGCGGCGCTGGTCACGATGTACATCGTGCTGGGCATCCTGTACGAAAGCTTCGTGCATCCGCTCACCATCCTGTCCACCTTGCCCTCGGCCGGCCTGGGCGCGCTGCTGGCGCTGCTATTGGTGCGCTACGACTTCACGTTGATCGCGCTGATCGGGGTGTTCCTGCTGATCGGCATCGTCAAGAAGAACGCCATCATGATGGTGGACTTCGCGCTGGAAGCCGAGCGCGGGCAGGGCATGAGCCCGCGCGAAGCCATCTTCCAGGCGTGCCTGACGCGCTTTCGCCCGATCATGATGACCACCATGGCCGCGATCTTCGGCGCGCTGCCGCTGGTGCTGGCCACCGGCGCCGGCGTCGAAATGCGCCAGCCGCTAGGCATTACCATCGTGGGCGGCCTGGTCCTGAGCCAGATCCTCACGCTGTACACCACGCCCGTGGTCTATCTTTACCTGGACCGGTTCCGCCTGTGGGCCGCGCGCGGGCGCGCCCGCGGGAACGGATCCGCCGCTTCCATAGAACAAATATGATGCGCAACGCCAAGTATTTCCCGAACGCCTTCCTTCCTCGCGTCGCCGCCGTGGCGGCGCTGTCCGCGCTGCTGGGCGCCTGCGCGGTCGGCCCCGACTACCAGCGGCCGACGCTGGACGTGGGCGCGGCCTACAAGGAAGGGCAGGGCGAAGTGGAGGGCTGGAAGCCCGCGCGGCCGCGCGACGAGGCCGACCGCGGCGAGTGGTGGCGGGTCTACGACGACGCCACGCTGGACGGCCTGGTGGCGCGCCTGAACGCCTCGAACCAGACCATTGCGCAGGCCGAGGCCAATTACCGCCAGGCGCTGGGGCTGGTGCGCGGCTCGCGCGCCGGCTTCTTCCCCACGGTGGGCGCGGGCGCCGGCATGACCCGCGCGGGCACCGGCGGCGGGCAGAGTGGCTCGTCCGGCGGGTCGGGCAGCAATGTATCGAACCAGTATTCGCTCACGGGCAACGTCAGCTGGGAAGCGGATCTCTGGGGCCGCGTGCGCCGCAACGTCGAGTCCTCGGAGGCCAGCGCCGCGGCCAGCCTGGCCGACCTGGGCGCCACGCGCCTGAGCGCGCAGGCCGCGCTGGTGCAGTCCTACCTGCAACTGCGGGTGCTGGACGAGCAGAAGCGCCTGCTGGACGCCACCGTGGCGGCGTATGAAAAGTCCCTGCAGCTGACGCAGAACCGCTATGCCGTGGGCGTGGCGGGCCAGGCCGACGTGGCCGTGGCGCGCACGCAGGTGGAAAGCACGCGCGCGCAGTCCATCGACCTGGACTGGCAGCGCGGCCAGCTCGAACACGCCATCGCCGTGCTCATGGGCCAGGCGCCTTCCCAGTTCAGCTTGCCGCCCGAGGCCTTCGCGCTGCGCCTGCCGCAGATCCCGGTGGGCCTGCCGTCCGAACTGCTGGAGCGCCGCCCCGACGTGGCGGCGGCCGAACGCCGCGCGGCGGCGGCCAACGCGCAGATCGGCGTGGCGCAGGCCGCCTGGTTCCCCACCTTGACGCTGTCGGCCGACGGCGGATTCCGCAACGGCCAGTTCGCCGAGCTGCTGACCGCGCCGGCGCGTTTCTGGTCGCTGGGGCCGGCGCTGGCGCTGACGATTTTCGACGGCGGCGCGCGCGAGGCCCAGGTCGAACAGGCGCGCGCGTCCTACGATTCGCAGGCCGCGGCCTACCGCCAGGCGGCCCTGACCGGCCTGCGCGAGGTCGAGGACTACCTGATCCAGCTGCGCGTCATGGAGAACGAACAGACGGTGCAGCGCCGCGCGCTCGAAGCCGCGCGCGAGTCGTTGCGGCTGATCCAGAACCAGTACAAGGCCGGCCTGGTGGACTACCTGAGCGTGGCGGTGGTGGATGCCACCGCCCTCAACAGCGAGCGCAACGCGTTGAGCCTGCTGGGCAGCCGCCTGACCGCCAGCGTGAACCTGATCGTGGCGCTGGGCGGCGGCTGGGACGGGCTGCCTCCGGCCGGGGCGCAGGCGCGCGCGGACGATCAGCCCGCGGGCGCGCCGCCCGCGCAGCCCTGAGGTGCCGCCGGACGGATGCGCGACGGCGCATCCGTCCGAACGCAATCAACGCCGGCGCCGATTCACGCGCGCGGCAGGAGCGCGACGAGCAGCCACGCCGCCGCCGCCGGCACCGCGAACACCAGCAGCAGGATCGGCAGTTCTTCGCGCACCGTGTAGCCGGCGCGCGCGACGCCGACCCACATGTTGACGATGGCCATCAGCAACCACGCGGGCAGGAACAGCTTGGCGGCGACAATCGAGCCGGCGGCATCGCCGCCCCATTGCTTGCCGAACAGCGCGAACACGGCCAGCAGCAGCAGGCCTCCGACGATGGTCAACAGGACGTGCATGGCGCCGCTCCTATTTGGTGGTGTAGCCGCCGTTGATCAGCATCGTCTGGCCCGTGATCCACCAGCCGTCCGACACCAGGAAGCGGATGAAGGGCACCACGTCCTCGATGTCGGTCAGCCCGGTTTTCGAGAACGGCGACAGGGCGGCCGCGGTCTTGTGGTACGCCACGGCATCGGCGCCTTCGGCCGGATAGAAGAAGGGCGTGTCCATGGGGCCGGGGCCCACCGCCGTCACCGAAATGCCGCGGGCGCCGAACTCCTTGGAGGCCGCGCGCGTGTAGTGTTCGACCGGCGCCTTGGTGCCGGCGTAGGCGGCGTAGAAGGGCGTGTAGGCGCCCAGCAGCGAGGTCACCAGCGTGCAGATCTTGCCGTTGTCGTTGACGTGCCGGCCCGCTTCGCGCAGGAAGAAGAAGGCGGACTTGGCGTTCACCGCCGCCATCTCGTCGTACTCCGCCTCGGTGATTTCGGTGAAGGGCTTCTTCAGCACCTTGCCGACGGTGTTGATCGCGATGTCCGGCCTGCCCACCGCGGCGACGGCGTCGGCGAACAGCCGTTCCATCGCGCCCGCCGTGCTCAGGTCGGCCTGCAGCGCCACCGCCTGCGCGCCCGCGGCCTGGACGGCCGCCACCGTGGCCTGCGCGTCTTCCCGGGAGCCGGGGCTGTTGTAGTGGATCGCCACCGCGCGGGCTCCTTGCTGCGCGAGATCCCGAGCGATCAGGCCGCCCAGGTTTTTCGCGCCGCCCGCGATGATGACCGTTTTGCCTTTGATGCCATGGTCTGCCATGTCCGTCTCCGCTGTTCGGGCCGCCCGATGCAAGCCCTCTGCGGACGATGATATATTCCAGAAAATCGGGATAAAACCGATAATCCTGGTATATCTATCCAGAAAATACGAACAATAAACTGCGCGGCCCCGCCCGCGCCGGAGCGCCGCCCATGGATCGCATCGACCTGTTCCGGGTCTACGCCCGCGTCGTCGAATGCGCGAATTTTTCCCGCGCCGCGGACACGCTGGCGCTGCCGCGCTCGACGGTGTCCGCCGCCGTCCAGGAGCTTGAGGGCCGGCTGGGCGCGAGGCTGCTGAACCGCACCACGCGCCAGGTCGCGCCGACGCAGGAAGGCGCGGCGTTCTATGAACGCTGCCTGCGCCTGATCGCCGACATGGAAGAGGCCGAGAATCTCTTCCGCCACGCCGCGGGCGGGCCGAGCGGCACCTTGCGCGTCGACGTGCCGGGGCGCGTGGGCCGCCTGATCGTCGCGCCGGCGCTGCCGGAGTTCCTGGAAGCGTATCCGCAGATCGACATCGCGCTCGGCGTCACCGACCGCGCCGTCAATCTCATCGAGGAAGGGGTGGACTGCGTGCTGCGGGTGGGCGCTCTGCCGGACTCCGGCCTGGTGGCGCGGCCCATCGGCATGTTGCCGCTCATCAACGTCGCCAGCCCGTCCTACCTGGCCCGCCACGGCGTGCCGGCAACGCCGGCGGACCTGGCGGGGCACGGTTGCGTCAACTATGCCTCGCCCACCACCGGACGGCCGGCGCCGTGGGAATGGCAGGAGGGCGGCGCGACGCGCAGCCAGCCGCTGCGCGGTCGCGTCACGGTCAATAGCGCGGAGGCCTACATCGCGTGCTGCGTGGCCGGACTGGGCCTGATCCAGATCCCCGCCTACGACGTGCAGGCGCAGATCGCCGCCGGCGAACTGGTGGAAGTGATGCCCGGCCATCGACCCGCGCCCATGCCCATGACCTTGCTTTACCCGCAACGGCGGCCGCCTTCGCGTCGCGTCCAGGTATTCGCCGACTGGCTGGAAGCGCTGCTGAAGCCGGCCTGCGGGCTGCGCTGAGCCGGCGCCGGCCGGGGCGGCCTTGAGGTTTGGCCCTCCATCGCTTACCATTGCTAATAGTTCTTATTTATATTTAGCATTTACGTCCGCAATGGCGGGGTGGTGGGCAGTGACTGAGCAATCCTCTTCTTCGATCGTCGAAACGCTGTACTCCGACCATCACGGATGGCTGCAGGGGTGGCTGCGCCGCAAGCTGGGCAATGCCACCGAGGCCGCGGACCTCGCGCACGACACCTTCGTGCGTATCCTGGGCAGGCGCCAGCGCGACGCCATCCAGGAACCGCGGGCCTATCTCGCGACCATCGCCAACGGGCTGGTCGTGAGTCACTGGCGGCGGCGCACGCTGGAGCAGGCCTGGCTCGATGCGCTGAAGGCGCAGCCCGAGCCGCTGGCGCCGTCGCCCGAGGAACGGGCGCTCATACTCGAAACGCTGGAAGAGATCGCCCGCCTGATCGACGGACTGCCCGAGCGGGTCCGGGAAATATTCCTGTATTCGCAGATCGAGGGCTACACGTATACGCAGATCGCCCAGAAGCTGGCGCTGAGCGTGAACGTCGTGCAGAAGGCGATGACGCGCGCCGTGGCGCACTGCTACAAGGCGCTCTATGCCTAGGACCGCGGGTCATTGCGCGCCGGCCGCGCGGGCGGCGGCGTGAGCGCCGCCTCCGTCCGTCCGCAGGCCGGCCCGGCCGCGGCCGGGCCTTCCATTCCCGAAGACGTGGTGGATGCCGCCATCCAGTGGTATGTGCTGCTGGCGTCCGGCGCCGCGACCGCGCAGGACCACGCCGCGCTCGTTCGCTGGCGCGCGGAAAGCGCGACGCATGCCGCGGCCTGGTCGCGGTTCGAAGCCATGGGGGGCCGGCTGCAAGGCGGCGCGGCGCGCCAGGCGCCGGCGGCGGCGCACGCCGCGCTGACGCAAGCCGCGTCCGCCTCCGGCCGGCGACGCGCGCTCAAGACGCTGGCCTGGGCCGGCCTGGGCGGTACGGCGTTCTATCTCGCGCAAGCGCAGTTGCCGTGGCGCGGTCAGCTCGCCGGCGCGCTGGCCGACCTGCGCACCGGCACGGGCGAACGCCGCAGCCTGGTCCTGGAAGACGGAACGCACCTGCAATTGAACACCGCGACGGCGGTCGACCTGCGGTTCAGCGCCGGCGAGCGGCGCATCGTGCTGCGCGAAGGGGAGATCCTGGTCGCCACCGCGGCCGACGCCCTGGGCCGTCCGCTGGTGGTCGAGAGCCCGGCGGGCACGCTCGTGCCGCTGGGCACGCGCTTCACCGTGCGCCATGTCGCCGACGAGGCGGATTGCAGTCCGACACGGCTGGCGGTCATCGAGGGCGCCGTCCGCATCTACGCGGATGGCCGGCCCGACGGCGAGACCGCGCTGGTGATGGCGGGACAGCAGGCGCGGTTCACGCGCAAGCGCATCCACGCGCCCGCGCCGCTGGACGAGGCCGGCCATAGCTGGGTCGACGGCACGTTCAGCGCCGAGGGCATGCGGCTGGCGGATTTGCTGGCCGATCTGGGCCGTTACCGGCCGGGAAGGCTGCGATGCGCGCCTCAAGTGGCGGACCTCCGCATCACCGGCGCCTGGCCGCTGGACGGCCCGGACGCCACGGACCGCATCCTGGATGCGCTGGCGCGCAGGCTGCCGGTGCGCGTCAGCCGCTATACGCGGTATTGGGTCACTGTCGGGCCGCGATGAGCGGTGATGCCGGGCCTAAATATTCAGTAACAAAATAAGCGGCAGGTTTTTCGGTCTGCTGCGGCCTCCTCTGTGGAAGCCGAGCCTGACTGCGCCTCGCAAGGGATGTTCTGCGGTGCTTCTGACCATCAACAAGCATCAAGGAATCCGTCCATGGCCCTGGGTCACGCCTCGCCGCCGCCTCTCGTTCCGTTCGCCTCCGTCCTGCTGTGCGCCGCCCTGGGATTGGCGGGCATGGCGGCGCCCGCGCCCGTCCATGCGCAGGCCGGCGAGGCCGTCGGGGCGCTGCGCCGTTTCGACATTCCGGCCGGCACGCTCGACCAGGCGCTGAGCCGCTACGGCCGTCAGGCCGGGGTGTCGATTTCCGTCAACGCGAGCCTGACCGCGGGCCTGCGCAGTGGCGGGCTGAGCGGCAGCCATACGGCGGCCGAGGCGCTGGATTTGCTGCTGGCGGGAACGGGCCTGCAAGCCGAGCGCGAGGGGCAGGGCGAGTACACGCTGCGCCGGATGCCGGCTGCGCCGAGTACGGAAGGAAGCGTCGCCGCGCTGCCGGCCATCACCGTGACCGGCCGCGGAGCGGGCGAGCTGCCGCCGGCCTATGCCGGCGGCCAGGTGGCCACCGGCGGACGCGTGGGGCTGCTGGGCGAGAAGGACTTCATGGAGACGCCTTTCAGCACCATTGTCTACACCGAAGACTACATCCAGGACATTCAGGCGCAGGACGTCTACCGCGTGATCGGCCTGACCGATCCTTCCGTCTACCTCAACGGCAGCACGGGGATGATCACGGAGTACTTCAATCTGCGCGGCTTCGGCGTTTCGGCCAACGACATCGCCTACAACGGGCTCTACGGCATGATCCCGTACTACCGCGCGACGGCCGAACTGGCCGAGCGCGTCGAAGTGCTCAAAGGACCTTCCGCGCTGCTGAACGGCATGCCGCCGGGCGGGTCGGTCGGCGGCAGCGTCAACGTCGTGCCCAAGCGGGCCGGCGACAAACCGCTGGCGCGCGTCACCGGCACCTACGCCTCCGATGCGCAATTCGGCGTGCACGTGGACGTGGGGCAGCGCTTCGGCGACGAGAAACTGTTCGGCATCCGCTTCAACGGCGTCTACCGGGACGGCGACACCAGCGTGAACGACCAGTCGAAGCGGACCAAGCTTGCCGCGTTGGGCCTGGACTGGAGAACGCAGCGCGTCAGGCTGTCCGCCGATTTCTACACCAGCGAAGACCACTTGAACGGCCTGAACCGCGGCGTCTCCCTCGCGCCCGGCCTGGGCGTGCCCAGGCCGCCCAAGGCCGACACCTTGCTGGCCCCCGACTGGACCTTCACCAATACCAAGGACGACGCCATCATGTTGCGCGGCGAGGTGGACATCGCCGATAACCTCACCGCCTACGCCGCCTGGGGGCACAGCGAAACCGATTTCCAGTCGTTGGCTTCTTCGACCAACACCATCTTCAACGAGCGCGGCGACTACCGCAACAACTTCTCCTTCCAGCGCATCCAGCTTTCCAAGAATTCCGCGGAAATCGGCACCCGGGCGCGCTTCAGGACGCTGGGCGTGGGCCACGAACTGGCATTGACCGGCACCTACTACCAGCACGACTACAAATTCGGCTTCCAGCGCAACATGCTGGCGAAGGACTGGGTCACCAACATCTACGACCCGGTCTGGGGACCCGCCGTGGACACCAGCTTCCGGCATGCCACCCTGCCCAAGACGGCCGAACTGCGCACCACCAGCTACGGCATTGCCGATACCTTGTCGTTCGCCGACGACCGGGTCCTGTTCACCGCGGGCGTGCGTCGCCAGAACGTGGTCAGCGACACGTTCAACCCGGCAACCGGCGAGCGGACGGCGCGCTACGACGCCGGCGCCAACACGCCCGCGTTCGCGCTGCTCGTCAAGGCCACGGACCGGCTTTCGCTCTACGGCAACTACATCGAAGGCCTGAGCCAGGGCGCGACCGCGCCCGTGACCGCGGTCAACGCGGGCCAGGTCTTCCCGCCCTACAAGACCAAGCAGCGCGAGGTCGGCTTCAAGGTCGACCTGGGCAGCTTCGCCGGCACCGTCAGCGCATTCCAGATCGAACGGCCCAGCGCCTATACGGATCCGTTCACCAATGTGTATTCCTTCGGCGGAGAGCAGCGCAACCGCGGACTGGAATTCGGCTTCTTCGGGGAACTGATGCCCGAACTGCGGCTGCTGGGCGGCGTTTCCTATACGCAGGCCAAGCTGACCAAGACGGCCGGCGGCGTGAACCAGGGGCTTTCGGCCACCGGCGTGCCCGCCTGGCAGGGCAAGCTGGGCGTGGAGTGGGACGTGCCCGCGCTGCAGGGCCTGACGCTCACCGGCAACGTCGTTTCGATGTCCAAGCAGTACGTGAGCGCCGACAACGCGCTGTCGGTGCCGGGCCGCACCGTCTACGACGTCGGCGCGCGCTATCGCGCGACGGTCGCCGATCATCCGGTCACGCTGCGGGCCAACGTGCTGAACCTGACCAACAAGGCGTACTGGGCCGGCGGCCTCGGCAACGGCCTGGGCGCGCCGCGCACGTTCCTGCTGTCCGCCAGCGTCGAATTCTGATCCTTTCCCTCTCTGGAGACTTGAATGAAGAAAACCCTCATCCTGCTGGCCGCCACCCTGGGCCTGGCCTCGACGGCGCACGCGCACCAGGCCTGGCTGGAACAGGCCGACGGCAAGGCCGCGGTACTGCGCTTCGGCGAGTTCGCCGAGAACCTGCGCGAAACCTCGCCCGGCCTGCTGGACCATTTCGGCAAACCGGCGGCCACGCTGATCTCCGCCAAGGGCGAATCGCCGCTGACCATCACCAAGCGCGCCGACGGCTTCGGGCTGTCGTCGGGCGCGGCGCCGGGCCAGAGCATCGCCGTCGAGGATCCCGTGTTCCCGCTGCGCACCTTCAAGCAGGGCGACAAGGACATCACCAGCTGGGTCTGGCCGGCGGCCCGCTACGTCACCGGCTTCGCCGCGCAGCAGCCGAAGCTCGCCCTGGACCTGGTGCCCACCGGCACGGCCGGCGAGTTCCAGGTCCTGCTCAAGGGCCAGCCGCTGCCCAAGGCCAAGGTCGCCATCGCCGTGCAGTCCGGCTGGGGCAAGGAAGCCCATGCCGACGAGCAGGGCAAGGTCCGCTTCGACCTGCCGTGGAAGGGGCAATACGTCATCGAGACCAGCCACATCGACCGCAACCCGGGCGAACGCGCGGGCGCTTCCGGCGCCGAGAAATATGACGGCATCAACTACGTGACCACGCTGAGCTTCGTCAAGGCCGACGGCGCGGCGCCTTTTCCCGCCGGCCCCGCGGCCGCGCCCGCCAAGTAGGAGGCCGAGCGCGTGACAGCCGGCCGCCCAATCCCTTTCCCCTTGATCTCCCGGATCGCGGCGGCCCTTTGCGGCGGATACGCGCTCGCGGCGCTGGCCTCCGTCGCCGCGCTGGCGCTGCCGCTGGCGCGCACCGAGGCCGTCTTCACCGGCATGATGGCCAGTTTCCTCGTGTATGCGGGCGCGGTGGTCTGGGTGTTCGCGGTGCGTTCCGCGCGGCGCGCCTGGATCGGGCTGGCGGTGGCGGCGATGCCGCTGCTGGCGGCCGCCTGGCTTGCCTGAGGCGGCCCGCCATGAACTCCCCACGCAAGCCGGCGGGCAAGGCGCGCAGCATCCGCCAGACCATGTCCGAGCTGCACATCTGGACCGGCCTGCTCGCGGGCTGGCTGCTCTACGCCATGTTCCTCACCGGCACGGTGAGCTATTTCCGCGACGAACTGTCGGCCTGGATGCGGCCCGAACTGCCCGCTGCGCAACAGCGCCCGGACCCGGCCGAGGTCGCGCAGCGCATGATCGACGCCCTGGGCGAACGGCACGCGCCGGGCTCGGCGCAGTGGAGCATCGGGTTGCCCACCGCGCGCAATCCCGCGGCCTCGGCCTTCTGGCGAGGCGGCCCGCGCTTCAAGAGCGGCGTCTTCGATGCGGCCACCGGCAACGAGCTGTCGGCGCGCGACACCCGCGGCGGCGATTTCTTCTACACCTTCCATTTCAATCTGCACTACATCCCGACGCTGGCGGGGCGATGGATCGTCGGCCTGTGCGCCATGTTCATGCTGGTGGCGATCGTCAGCGGCGTGATCACGCACAAGAAGATCTTCGCGGACTTCTTCACCTTCCGCCGGGGCAAGGGCCAGCGCTCGTGGCTGGACGCGCACGCGGCCCTGTCGGTGCTGGGCCTGCCGTTCCATTTCATGATCACCTACAGCGGGCTGGTGATGCTGGTGTTGCTCTATATGCCCTGGGGCGCGGACTCGGCCTTCAAGACGCCGCCCGAGCGCCAGGCGCTTTTCGCGCAGATGAGCGCGCTGGTGCCGGCCGGGCCGCCCTCGGGCACCCGCGTGCCGCTGGCCCCGGTCGGAGACATGTTCGGGCAGGCCGAGACGCGCTGGGGCAAGGGCCAGGTGGGCCGCGTGACGGTCAACAATCCGGGCGATGCGGCGGCGCGGGTGGTGATGGTGCGGGGCGAAGACGGGCGCGTGTCCGTCAGCCCGCGCTACCTGGTGTTCGACGGCACGAACGGGCGGCTGCTCCAGGAGCAGGACGCAGTCGGCCCGGCGGCGGAGACGCGCGGCGTTCTCTACGCGCTGCACCTCGGGCGGTTCGGCGACACCGTGCTGCGGTGGCTCTACTTCCTGGTGAGCCTGGCGGGCACGGCCATGGTGGGAACCGGCCTGGTGCTCTGGACAGTCAAGCGCAGGGCGAAGCTGCCGGACCCCGGGCGGCCGTATTTCGGCTTTCGCCTGGTGGAGCGGCTCAACATCGCGGCGATCGCCGGACTGTCCGTCGCCATGGCCGCGTTCCTGTGGGGCAACCGGCTGTTGCCGCGCGGCCTGCCCGCCAGGGCGGACTGGGAGATCCACCTATTCTTCATCGCCTGGGCGCTGGCGGCCGCCTACACCGCGGCGCGGCCGCCCAAGCGCGCCTGGGTGGAGCTGCTGTGGCTGGCGTGCGCCCTGCTGGCGCTGCTCCCCGTGCTGAATGCCCTCGTCACGCCGCGCGGCCCGTGGCGCAGCCTGGCGCAAGGAGACTGGGTCTACGCGGGCATGGACCTGACGCTGTGGGCGCTGGCCATGCTCCACGCGGCGCTGGCCTGGCGGACTGCCCGCCACAAGCCCCGGGGTTCGCCCAGAGGCGAGCCGGCGAGGGCGCGCGCCGCCGCGCGAGACGCCGGCGAACCGGCGGCGTGACCGGGCAAGGGCCGGCGCGGCGGCGGATCGGCTACAGCCCGATCGTCGCGAGGTCGGGCCGCCGCAGGTGCCAGTCGGTGGCCGCCTGGAAGGCCATGCCGAGCCGGCCCAGCGCGGCTTCCCCTTCGGGCCCGCCCAGCAGTTGCACGCCGATGGGCAGGCCGTCCGCGGTGAAGCCGGCGGGCAGGGCCAGGCCCGAGGCGTTGACGTAGTTGCCCGGCCGGGTGAATGCCGCCAGCGGCGTGGCGTTCTCGTCCACTTCCTCCAGCGGGCAGGCGGCAAACGGCAGGCAGGGCGCCAGCACGGCGTCGAAATCGCGCATCCAGTTCCGCCATGCCGCGCAGGCGGCGGCATGGGCTTGCAACGCCCGGATGTAGTCGGCGGCCGTCACCTGCTTGCCGCCCAGCACGCGGGCGCGCACGTAGCGGCCCAGGGGCAGCGCGTCGTCTTCGATGTAGTCGCGGTGCTGCGCATAGGCTTCGGCCGCGATGATCAGGCCGTTGCGCAGCATCATGTCGTGGAAGTCGAAGGGGAAGGGCGCTTCCACGAATTCCGCGCCCAGCGCCGCCAGCACGCGCTGCGCGTCGTCCAGCGCGCCCTGCACCGCGTCGTCGACGGCGATGGGATATTGCGCCGCCGGCATGACGGCGATGCGCGTGCCGAGCAGCGGCTTCGCGCCCGCGAGCGGTTCGCGGAAGCGGTAGGCGGGCACGCCCCGCGTGACGGGGTCGAGCGGATCGGCGCCGGACAGGGCCTCGGTCAGCAGCAGCGAGTCGCGCGTGTCGCGGGTGAGCGGGCCGATGGAATCCAGCGTGTGCGACAGCGCCACCGAGCCGTGCAGGCTGATGAGGCCGCGCGTGGTCTTCAGGCCGGTGATGCCGTTGAGCGCGGCGGGAATGCGCACCGAGCCGCCGGTGTCCGAGCCCAGCGCGGCGGGCGCGAGGCCCGCGGCGACGGCCACGCCGGAACCGCTGGACGAGCCGCCCGGGATGCGGGCGCGAACCAGGTCCCAGGGATTGCGCGGCGTTCCCATCACGGGATTCGTGCCCCAGCCGCCGAAGGCGAACTCCACCATGTGCGTCTTGCCGAGCACCACCATGCCGGCGTCGAGCAGCCGGGTGACGGCGGTGGCGGTGAGCGTACTGCGGCGCTGCCGCCAGGCTTGCGAGCCGGCGGTGGTGACCTGGCCCTGGATGTCGCACAGGTCTTTCACGGCCACGGGCAGGCCGTCCAGGGGGCCGAGCAGGCCGTAGCCCGCGCGTCGGCGCGCGTCGGCGGCCTCGGCCAGTTTCAGCGCGCCGTCGTGGTCGACGCTGACGTAGGCGCCCAGGGCGGGATTGGCCCGGTCGATGCGGTCCAGGTAGTGTCGCGCCAGTTCCACCGAGCTGTAGCGGCCGGCGGCCAGGCCTTGCGCCAGCTCGCCCAGGGTGGCAAATGCGATGTCAGACATGTTTTCCTCGGGTAATGTCCGGGCGGCACGGCAAGCCGTGCCGCCTTGCGGTTCGCGCGGGTTCAGCGCTTGTTCCAGTCGGGAGTGGGGTACACCGGCTTCTGCGTGGCCACGTCCTCGGGCCAGACGGGCACCATGCCCTTGCCCGGCAGGAGCTGCACGACCGGGAAGGGCATCAGCAACTGCTTGCCCGTATCGTCGATGGCATACGGGCCGGCCATGACGGTGAGCTTGCCGGACAGGTCCACCGACGCCTTCTTCAGCGCGGCCGCGTCGGTGTTGCCGGCCTTCTTCACGATCTCTTCGGTCAGCGCGCCGGCGCCGTAGGCCAGCGCGGTCTGGAAGTCGGGCGGGAACTCGGCCTTGGGGAACTGGCGGTCGTAGGCGGCGGCGAACTGCTCGCGCGTCATGCCCGCGTTGACCTTCCAGTTGATCGCGGGGTGGTAGTTGGTGTGGCTGTAGATGTAGTTCGCGTCCGCGCCGATGGCCTGGAACTGCGGCGTCGAGGCGTACACCATGAAGACGTACGGGAAGTTGATGTCCAGCTGCTTCATCTGGCGAGTCATGCTGATCAGGTCGCCCTCGTACGAGGTCGGCACCAGCGCTTCAGCGCCCGCGGCGCGCGCCTTCTGCAGGATGGTGCTGAAATCCTTCTGGCCCTTCGGGTACTTCTCGAACAGCACCACCTGCATGCCGTTCTTGGCGGCCTGCTCGCGTCCGCCTTCGGCCAGGCCCGCGGGGAACGGTTCGTCCGAATACAGCAGCGCCACCTTCTTCACGCCTTGCTTGGCGGCCAGCTCCATGTTGGCGCGCAGCATGGCCGACACCGGCATCTGCGTGCCGGAGACCATGTTCTTGAAGCCCTGCTTGTAGAGATCGTCGCTGGCGGCGGACCAGACCATCATGTACTTGCCGAGCCGTTCGGTCACGGTCGCGGCGGCGGCCGTCAGTGTGGAGCCGAAGGGGGCGAACACCAGATCCACTTTTTCATCGACAATCAGGCGTTCGTAAACGCGGGTAACCATCTGCTTGTCGCTGCGGTCGTCCAGCTTGACCAGTTCGACCGGGTATTTCTTGCCATTGACCTCGATGCCGCCGCGGCGGTTGACGTCTTCCACCCACAGTTCCACGCCGCGCACGCCGGACTGCGACGCCAGGGCAAAGCTGCCGGTGGATGACACCGTCATGCCTACCCGGATCTTGTCCGAGGTCTGCGCGGTGCTAATGGATGGGGTGAGGGCGGCCATGGCCAGGGCCAGCGCCGGTAAGCGGAACAGCCAGGATTTCGCGAACATGGGTTGTCTCCTATCGTTTTTGGATGTGGGGCCGGTCCTCCCGCGGAGCTTGAGTCCCAGGCCCGGTACTGGGCAATAATTGCTCAATACGCGAGAAAGCGTATAACAAATAGGCATGGAGTGCACGTCTTGAATAAATTGAGCTACCGACAGACCGAAATGCTCTGGGCCATCGTGATGGCCGGATCGATCAGCGGCGCCGCGCGCCTGCTGAATATTTCGCAGCCCGCGGTCAGCCGGATGTTGGCGCAGACCGAGAAATCCATGGGGCTGACGCTGTTCGAGCGGGTGCGCGGGCGGCTTCGTCCCACGCCGCAAGTCCATAGCCTGTTTGAGGAAATCGAGAAAACGCAGCGCATGATGCAGCGCGTCAACGACCTGGCGGACGCGCTGTCCGAGCATGGCACGGGCGTGCTGCGGCTGGCTTCCATCCCGAGCCTGGCGCAGTTCCTGGTGCCGCGCGCCGTGGCGCGCTTCCAGCAGCGCCATCCCGAACTGCTGTTGCGGCTGAACACCAGCGCGCTGCCCAACCTCATCACCGAGGTGCTGCAGGGCGAGGCCGAGCTCGGGCTGGTGGTCATGCAGGCCGATCATCCCTTCCTGACGTCCGAGCCTCTGCACGTGGGGCGCATGGTGGCGGCGATCCCGAAAGCGCACCCGCTGGCCCGGCGCGGCCTGGTCAGCCTGGCCGACCTGTCCCCGCATCCGCATATCGTGGTGGGCACGCGCATGCCCTTCGGCATGCTGGTGCTGGGAGCGTTCGAGCAGGCCGGGCTGCCCTGCAATATGTGCGCCGACGTGCCCTGGAGCCAGCTGGCCTGCGCGCTGGTCAACGCCGGGGTCGGGATCGCCATCGTGGACGAATTCACCGTGATGCAGAACACCATGCCCGACGTCGTGATCGTGCCCCTGGCCGAGCGCATTCCGCTGAATATTTCGGCCGTCTACGCTGGCGGCCGGGAGCCTTCCCAGATCGCCGTGCAGTTCATCAAAGAGCTGCGCCAGGTGCTGAGCGAGGCATTTCCGGCGCCTGCTCAGGGTTAATACTTAACCTGAAGTTATGGTTTTATCAGTCATAATCGCCTCCAAATAAATCGGCCGTCCACCCCGGACAGGCCCGGAGGAAGACACCATGAGCAGCAGTCCCGCCCTGGCGGCGGGCGCGGCTTCGCATCGCGCGCAGGATCAGCGCGCGGTGCGATTGCGCACCCGCATCGCAATGACCGTCTTTGTCGCGTTGACGGTCGTCCTGGCCTCGATTCCCCTGGCGACCTCGAACATTTCGTTCGCGTTCTACCTGATGCTGTGGATCACCATGGCCAGCGCCATGAACATCTGCGTGGGCTTCACCGGCTACCTGCCGTTCGGCTACGTGGTGTTCTACGGCGTGGGTTCCTACGCCACCGGCATCTGCTACAAGATCCTGGGCTGGCCCATCGTGCCTTCGCTGCTGGCCGCGGGCGGCGTCGGGGTGGCCATCGCCTTGCTGCTGGCGCCCACCCTGCGCCTGCGCGGGGTGTACTTCGGCATCGTCAGCCTGGCGCTGGCCACCATCGTGAAGCTGGTCATCTCCAATCTGCCGCAATCCTTCACCGGCGGCAGCATGGGCATCATCCTGTCCAACGCCAATAATCCTGCGCACAGCTATTACGCGATGCTGATCGTGATGGGCGCCACGCTGGCCACCGTCACCTGGCTGTCGGTGTCGCGCCTGGGGCGCGCGCTCAAGGCGATCCGCGACGACGACGGCGCCGCGGCCTGCGTGGGCATCCACGTGCCCAACACGCGCCTGAAGGCCTGGCTGCTGGCGGCGCTGTTCCCGGCGCTGGCCGGCGGCATCGAGGCCTGGTACACCAACGTGGTCGATCCGGAATACGCCTTCCACGTGCTGATCACGGCCAAGAGCATCATCTATGCCATGGCGGGCGGCTTCGGCACCATCCTCGGGCCGGTCGTCGGCACCCTGGCGCTCCTGGGCATCGACCACGTGATCTGGCAGAAATTCCCGGTTGTGAACCTGCTGCTGCTGGGCCTGATCATCGTGCTGCTGATGCTGTTCCTGCCGCGCGGCATCGTCGGCAGCCTGATCAAGCGCAAGCCGCAATTGCGCCGCTACATTGCCTGAGGGATACCCATGACCGGACTGATTATCCAGGGCCTGATCAACGGCCTTATCCTGGGCGCCATCTACGGCCTGATCGGCGTGGGGCTGAACGTCGTGTTCGGCGTGCTGCGGGTGGTGAACTTCGCGCACGGCGAGTTCCTGGTGCTGGGCGCCTACTTCGCGTTCTACCTGATGGAGTACGCCGGCATCAACCCGCTGCTGGCGCTGCCGCTGGCCTTCGCGGCCTTCTTCCTGGCGGGGTACCTGCTGTACTTCGTGCTGATCCCGCGGCTGAACAAGGCGGACGATCCGGAGATCAGCTCGCTCTTGCTGATGTTCGGCGTGTCCATCATGCTGGGCGCGCTGATGCTGTTGGCGTTCGACGCCGACGCGCGTTCGCTGCCGTACGAGATCGAGCCGGTGTTCCTGAAGTTCGGGCCGGTGCTGATTCCCACCGTGCGCCTGCTGGCGCTGGTCATCGCGCTTGCCATCATCGGCGGCCTGACGCTGTTCCTCTACCGCAGCCAGGTGGGCAAGGCGCTGCGCGCCATCATCATGAACCGCGACGCGGTGCGCATCGTGGGCATCAACGCCGAGCGCCTGTCGGCGGTGGCGTTCGGCCTGGGCGTGGGGCTGGCGGCGGCCAGCGGCGTGCTGGTGGCGATGGTGTTCCCGGCGTTCTCCCCCTTCATGGGCAACGACTACACGCTGATCGGCTTCATCGTCATCGTGCTGGGCGGGCTGGGCCATCCGGTCGGGGCGCTGGTCGGCGCGCTGCTCTACGGTATTACCGAACAGGTGTCGGTGGTGTTCTTCAACCCGTCGATCGCCACGATCTGCGGCTTCGCGCTGATGGTCGCGATGATTTTCGTGAAGCCCAGCGGCCTGTTCGGCCGCCAGGCGTTGCGCTGAACGGGAGCCGGACATGTTGAAAGTCACGAATCTCAAGAAGCGCTTCGGCGGGCTGGTCGCTTTGCAGGGCGTGGACCTGGAGGTGCCGCGAGGTTCCATCCTGGGCGTCATCGGCATGAACGGGTCGGGCAAGACCACCATGCTCAATTGCATCAACGGCATCTACACGCCGGACGAAGGGCGCATCGAACTGGACGGCCAGGACATCGCGGGCCGCCAGATCCACGAGGTGGCGAGGCTGGGCGTGGGGCGCACTTTCCAGGTGCCGCGCATCTTCCGCCAGCTGAGCCTGCTGGACAACCTGGACGTGGCGCAGCAACAGGCGGGCCGCGGCGCCGACGAGCGCTATGCGCAGTCGGAATATTGGCTGCACAAGGTGGAGCTGCACCGCTTGCGGCACAACTATGCCGAGGAGCTGTCCGGCGGGCAGCAGAAACTGGTGGAGCTGGCGCGCATCATGGTGGCGCGGCCCAAGGTGGTGCTGCTGGACGAGCCTTTCGCGGGCGTCAATCCGGCGCTGGCCCAGTTGCTGATCTCGGTGATCCGCGAGCTGCCCACCGAGCACGATTGCTCGGTGGTGCTGGTGTCGCACGACCTGACGTCCATCTATCAGCTGTCGCACCACATTATCGTGATGAACGAGGGCGCCATCCTGTGCGAAGGCGACGCCGACGGCGTGCGCGCCGACCCGCGGGTGGTCGAAGCCTATCTGGGAGCCTGACATGAGCACGCCTATCATTGCGCTGGAGGACGTGACGGTCGCCTATCACGGCGATATCACGATCCTGAACCGCATCAACGTGCAGGCGCGCGCGGGCAAGGTCACGGGGGTGATCGGGCCGAATGGCGCGGGCAAGTCGACGGTGCTCAAGACGCTGTTCGGCTTCCTGCCGCCGCGCACCGGCCGCATTACGCTGCGCGGGCAGGACATCAGCGCCCAGCCTTCGCATGAGCGCGCGAGCCACGGCGTGGCGTTCGTGCCGCAGCATCGCAGCCTGTTCGGCGAGCTGTCGGTGCACGACAATCTGCTGCTGGGCTGCTGGCCGTTTCGCGGCGACAAGGCGCGGGTGCGCCAGCGCATCGATTCGGTGTACGACCGTTTCCCTATCCTGGCGCAGAAGCGCAACGATCCCGTGTCGAGCATGAGCGGCGGGCAGCAGCGTTTCGTGGAGTTCGGGCGGGCGCTGCTGATCGAGCCTTCGGTGATTCTGCTGGACGAGCCGACCGCGATGCTGGCGCCGAAGATTTCCAAGGAGATCTACGGCCTGATCCGCGGCTTCGCGGACGAGGGCATGACGGTGGTGCTGGTGGACCAGAACGTGCGCCGTTGCGCGGAGGTGTCCGACTATATGTATATCCTGGAACTGGGGCGCAACAAGGCCGAGGGCGGCCGTGAGTCTTTCGAGGACGGCGGCGGGCTACGGGAGATGGTGGCTTCCTGGATGGATTACAAGATCGATTGAGGTGCCGCTTTTCTTTGCGCTTGAGGGTGTCGGTTGTTTTCTTGGCGGGATGATTTGAGTCCTCGGGGCCTTGAGTTCTTGAGACGCCGGCCACGGCGAGGGCCGGGGGTGCGCGGGGCCACGATTGCGGTCCGGAGCCTTCGCTCCGGACTTCCCCATCGTCATCCTCGTTGTCGCCTGCGGCGACTGCCTTCGGATTCCCTCGGGCTTATCGACGCCCCGCGCACCCCCGGCCCTCGCCGCGGCCGGCTCCAATGGTGTTGATTTCGCGGGTGTTGGGGCGGTTTGGGTTCTTGAGGTTCTTGCCGGGACTTGGGCGGTTCGGAGGATTTTGCGGGGCCCGCCCCAGGCCGGCCGCCCGGGCGGCCTCGTGGGGCTTACACGGTGTCTTGCGTTGCGCGATGACGCTGCGCGCCGCTGATCATCTCTTGCGATTCATGAAGCCCCGCGCGCCATCGCCGCTACGTCGAGTTCTGCGCGCCTGCTTGCGAGGGTTTGTATCCGGGATAGGCCAGTTGCAGTTTGGCGGCTATCTCGTATAGGCGCGAGATATCGATGCGCGCTTGTTGGGAGTGTCAGTATTTTTGTGTTTAGTGCGCTCGATGCAAACACCCGACGTCCACACCGGCGCGCACCGGCATCTTGACCACGCAAGACGTCGTGTAAGCCCCACGAGGCCGCCCGGGCGGCCGGCATGGGGCGGGCCCCGCAAGATCCTTGGGAACCTTCACGGTTCATGGCAAGAATGCCAAGCAAACAAGCCGTCGCAGCGATCCGGAAACCAGAGATGTGCGAGCCGGTTGCGGCGGGGGCTGGGGTGCGCGGGGCGTCGATAAGCCCGAGGGAATCCGAAGGCAGTCGCCGCAGGCGACAACGAGGATGACGATGGGGAAGTCCGGAGCGAAGGCTCCGGACCGCAATCGTGGACCCGCGCACCCCAGCCCCCGCCGCAACCGGCGTCTCAAGAACTCTTGCTCAGAGCAACCCGCGTATCCCGGCAATCCCATGCGCGCCATGACGCAACGCGGCAGAGACCGTGGCGGCGGATTGCCCTCCCAACGCGTACACCGGAATGCCCGCATCGCGGTTGCCGGCGACGAAGCCGTCCCAGCCCAGCGTCGGGGCGCCCGGGTGCGACTCCGTTTCCAGAACCGGGCCCAGCACGGCGAAGTCCGCGCCGAGTTCCCGCGCATGCACGACTTCCGCGTTGTCGTGGGCCGATACCCCGACCAGCGCGCCGGCGGGCAATGCCGGGCGGGCGGTCAGGCGGGCCGCGTCGGCGCTGCGCAGGTGCACGCCGTCGGCTTCCTTCCACCATGCGGCGGGGTGCGCGCTGTTGATCAGGACCCGGGCGCCTGCGGCACGGCAGCGCTTGAGCACGCTGTGCAGCACCTCATGCAAAGAGCTGGCGCCCACGCCGTCCGGCCATTGCGGCTCGCGCAGCTGCACCAGTTTCAGGCCGCGCGCGAGCGCCGCGTCCAACCGGGCCAGGAACGCCGGCACGCCCGCGCGCGAGCCGATGCTGCTGATGCCGTAGGCGGTGGGCAGCTGCAGCCAGCGCAGCGGAGGAAGCGTGGCGGGGAGCAGGTCGCCCACCGATGCCGCCTGGGCCGGGTCCACCCATTCCAGGCGCTGGTTTTCCAGGCTGCGCGGCTCGCCTTCCCAGCCCGTGACGTGGCAGAACGCCAGGCGCACGGTGGTGTGCGGGTACGCATGCACGTAGGTGACCCAGGGACGCGATTGCGTGACCCGGATGCCGATCTCTTCCTGGAGTTCCCGCGCCAGCGCTTCCAGCACCGTTTCGCCGGGTTCGAGCTTGCCGCCCGGCAATTCCCACCAGCCCGACCAGGGCTTGCCTTCCGGACGCTGGCCCAGCAGCAGCATGCCGTCCGGGCGCAGGATCAGGCCGGCCGCGACGTCGACGATTTTCTCAGACATGCCGGGCAGCCCAGTCGCGCGCGAACTGGTAGGCCACGCGGCCCGAGCGCGAGCCGCGCTCGATGGTCCACTGCAAGGCCTCGGTGCGCGAGGGCTCGATCTGCGCTTCCGGGCAACCCAGTTCGCGCAGCCAGTGGTAGACGATGTCCAGGTAGTCGTCCTGCTTGAAGGGGTAGAACGACAGCCACAGCCCGAAGCGTTCGGACAGCGAGATTTTTTCCTCGACGGTTTCGCCGGGGTGGATCTCGCCGTCGGGCTGGTGCTTGGCCGCCAGGTTCTCGCTCATGTATTCCGGCATCAGGTGGCGCCGGTTGGAGGTGGCGTAGATCAGCACGTTGTCGCCGGAGGCCGACACCGAGCCGTCCAGCACCGATTTCAGCGCCTTGTAGCCGGCTTCGCCTTCCTCGAAGGACAGGTCGTCGCAGAACACGATGAAGCGTTCGGGACGCGAGGCCACCATTTCGACGATGTCGGCCAGGTCGCCGAGGTCGGACTTGTCGACTTCGATCAGGCGCAGGCCGCGGTCGCCGTAGGCGGCCAGCATGGCCTTGACCAGCGAGCTCTTGCCGGTGCCGCGGGCGCCGGTCATGAGCACGTTGTTGGCCGGCTTCTTTTCGATGAACTGCAGCGTGTTGCGGTCGATGGTGGCCTTCTGGCGCTCGATGTGCTGAAGGTCTTCCATGTCGATGCGCGCCACGTGGCGCACGGCGTCCAGCCAGCCGCGCGAGCCGCGCTTGCGCCAGCGGAAGGCGTGGGCGCTCCAGTCGATTTCGGGCGGCGCGGGAGGAAGCCACGCTTCCAGCTGAGCCAGCACGCGCTCGGCGCGCTGGATGAGGGTGGAGAACTCGGTTGCGGTCACGGCTCGGTCCAGGATGTTGGGGCGGATCAGGAACGGTAGTCGGCGTTGATCGACACGTACTCGTGCGAGAAGTCGCAGGTGTAGACCGTGTCGCTCACCTGGCCGCGGCCCAGCGCGATGCGCACCAGGATCTCGGCCTGCTTCATCACGCGCTGGCCATCGGCTTCCTGGTAGGCGGGATTGCGACCGCCGTCCTTGGCCACCAGCACGTCGTCCAGCCACAGGCGGATCCCGGAGACGTCCAGGTCGTCGATCCCGGCGTAGCCCACGGCGGCCAGGATGCGGCCCAGGTTGGGGTCCGAGGCGAAGAAGGCGGTCTTGACCAGGGGCGAGTGCGCGACCGCGTACGCCACCTTGAGCGCTTCCTCGGTGTTGCCGGCCTCTTCGACGCGGATGGTCATGAACTTGGTGGCGCCTTCGGCGTCGCGCACGATCTTGGTCGCCAGCTCCAGCGCGGCGGCGGTCAGGGCCTCGCGCACGGAGGCGTAGGCGGCGTCGGATTCGCTGTTGACGTTGACGCCCGACTTGCCGGTCGCGGCAATGATGAAGGAGTCATTGGTGGACGTGTCGCCGTCGACCGTGATGCGGTTGAAGGACGCGTCGGCGATTTCGACGGCGAGCTTGCGCAGCAGCGGCTGGGCGATGCCGGCGTCGGTCGCCAGGAAGCTCAGCATCGTGGCCATGTTGGGGCGGATCATGCCCGCGCCCTTGCTGATGCCGGTGAAGGTGACGGTCTTGCCGCCGATGTCCACGCGGGCCGAGGAGATCTTCGGCAGCGTGTCGGTCGTCATGATGCCGTGGGCGGCGCTGGACCAGTGGTCGGGGCCGAGGTCGGCGATGGCGCGCGGCAGGCCGGCGACCAGGCGGTCCAGGGGCAGCGGCTCCAGGATGACGCCGGTGGAGAACGGCAGGATCTGGGCGGCGGGCACGCCCAGCAGCTGGCCCAGCGCCGCGCAGGTGTCCTGCGCCTTCTTCAGGCCTTCCTCGCCGGTGCCGGCGTTGGCGTTGCCCGTGTTGATGACCAGCGCGCTGATGGGGCCGCCGGCGGCCAGGTGGGCCTGGCAGACCTGCACCGGGGCGGCGCAGAAGCGGTTGCGCGTGAACACGCCGGCCACGCTGGTGCCCTCGGCCAGGCGGAATACCGTCAGGTCGCGGCGGTTGGCCTTGCGGATGCCGGCCTCGGCGACGCCGATTTCAACGCCGGCAACAGGAAAAATTTCGGACTCGGAGGGGATCTGCAGGTTAACGGCCATGACTTCGTCTCATGAATGAGCAGGACGGAATCGCCGCCAGGCGAGGCGGCGCGCGGGGGAAAGCTTCGTATTATCCCACCGGTTTGGGCGGGCGGCGGTCAGCGGGCCGTCAGGGGCCGATTCGCATGGCAGCCACGTCCAGCACGCCGGCCTCGCGGTTGCCGAGCACGGCCCGCACGGCGCCGTCGGGCGCCTGCAGCACCGATTTGCCGGCGGGCACGTCGTCGCCGCCGGCGCGGCGCGCCGAGCGGCCGCGCGAGGGCGAGAACAGCAGGTCGCCAGCCTGGGCGCCCGGCAGCCGGGGGTTGGCGGCCAGCACCCGGGTGCCAGGGGGATAGGTCATGTCGCCCAGCGCGGTTTCGCGGGCCAGCAGACCCTCGAAGCCCAGCATGCGGCGCTGGCCGTCCAGCTGCATGTCGACTTTCAGCAGGGGCAGGCGGGCGACGTCCAGGGCGTCGCTGCCCTCGGTGCGCAGCAGCCAGCGCGGGGCGTCGCCGGCCGCGCCCGGCGCGGCGGCGGCGCCGACGACCTTGAGCCAGGCCCCGGCGGGCACGGGCTGCTGGTCCAGCGTGTTGCCGATGGCCAGGTGGCAACTGGCGAAGCGGGGATGCCCGTCGCGCATCACGAATTCGATCCGGTGGCCGTGCGCGCACAGCCAGCCTTCCATCGCCTGGTCGCGCTCGATTTCCACCGACAGGGTTTCCGCCTGCTTGCCGTTGGCGGGGTAGCGGAACAGGCGCGACGCCGTGATGCCCTGGATGGGAGCGGGGTGGGCCTCGGGGAAGACGGCGCGGTCGAAGGAGCCCAGGTCGCCCGGCGCGGCCAGGCGGAGTTCCGTGCCCGCGGGCATTTCCACGCCGGCCAGCAGCGTGGGCTGAGCCAGCACGGTTTTGCGGCCCGCGTCGGCCTGGGCGTCGCGCTGGGCCGAGAACCACAGGCTGAACTGCTGGTACGGGAAAATGGCCCCGACGATGGCGAGGAACGCCATCAGGACCGTGCCGATGCGGCGATGGTCGCCCAGCCAGTGGCGGGCGCTGCGGGTGGTGGCCAGCACGGCCAGCCAGGTCAGCAGCGTAGAAAGGCAGGCCAGCGAAGCTGCCATCAGCACGTAGAAATTGCCGCCAGGAAGAGAAACCGGAATCATGGCGGAATTATGCGCCAAACCGGCAGGCGGTTCAGCCTGGATCGCGCATCAGGTCTTGGCCGCCGCCGAGCGGGTGGCCACCACCTGCAGCTTGAGCTCGCCCAGGGCCTGGAACAAGGCGTTGCGGGTGCTCTCGGGCAGGTCGCCGAACATGGACTTGACCCAGGACTCATGGGCGCGCGCCATGCGGGCGAAGCTCTTCTTGCCCAGCGGCGTGAGCTTGATGAGCGAGCTGCGGCGGTCGGTTTCGACCTTGGTGCGCACCACCAGGCCTTCCTTTTCCAGCTGGTCGGTGATGCCCGTGATGTTGCCGTTGGTGACCATCATGTGGCGCGACAGTTCGCCCATCTTCATGCCCTTGGGCGCGCGCTGCAATTGCGCCATCAGGTCGAAGCGGGGGAGCGTCGTGTCGAATTCGTTGCGCAGGCGGCTGCGGATCTCGCTTTCGACGAGATTGGCGCAGGTCAGCATGCGCAGCCACAGGCGCAGCGCGTGGTGGTCGTCCGGCGCGGCGCGGGATTCCAGGTCGGGGGCGTTGATCATGGCGGTTTACCGGGAATGAGGGGCGGGCGCCAGACCCATCTGCTCGAAGATGGCGCGGGTCAGCGGGCTGTCGGGATCGTTCAGGCTAAGGACGATGTCGTAGTGGTTCGTGCCGGGCATGGGCACATAGCGCCCGGGAAAGCCGCGCTCGATCCAGGCGGCGAGGTAGTCGTCGCTCTGGCGCTTGAACTCGGCGGTCTCGGTTTCGCCGTAGCTGACCACCAGCGGGCAGCCCGCCTGGGGCAGTTGCAGGGCGGGGCTGTTGCGGATGGCGTCGGCCTCGCTCATGCGCATCCATTCGTTGATGTGGGTGTGCACCAGGGGCCGCAGGTCGAACAGGCCCGACAAGGGCGCGGCGCCGCGGATCAGGTCGGGCGGGACTTCGTAGCCGGCATGCCAGCCGTTTGCCAGCAGCGCGCCGACCAGGTGGCCGCCCGCGGAACTGCCGCAGACGTGGATGCGCGTCGGATCGCCGCCGTATTCGGCGATATGGCGGTGGATCCAGGCCAGGGCGCGCCGGTTCTGGTCCACGATGCGGTCCAGCGTGACGGCGGGCGCCAGCGAGTAGTTCACGGCCACGACGACGGCGCCGGCCCGGGTGAACGCCGGCGCCATGCCGCTGGAATCGCTCTTGGACAGCAGGCGCCAGTAGCCGCCATGGATGAACACGAACACCGGCGCGTTGCGCGCGCCGGCGGCGGCGGGGAAGATGTCCAGCGATTCGTCGGCGTGCTCGCCGAAGGGCACGTCCAGCGCGCAGTCCAGCGTGCGGCGCGCCTCGGCGCTGTCCTCGGCGTACTTCTTGAGTATCGGCTGGATGTCGGGTACTGTCGCGCGAGCGTTGTACTGGATGTCCAGCGCGGCGCGGTCATAATTGCGGTAGAGGGTGGCCATGGCGGTCGCTGTTGGGGAACCCGTTGGTAAAAACCCTAGACTTGTTTTGGTGGATACTTTAAACCTAAACTATGAACCATGCCAGCTTTCCCCATGATGCACAAGGGGATTGGGGCAGCTCAGGACATCGGCGCCACGGCGCCGGCAGGCCGGGCATAGAAGTCTTTCGAATCGCACCACAAGAATGCCTCGACGCTGTGCCTTCGGCTTGCCGCCCCCCGTGGCTGCGGTTTTTACCTTGGGGCGGCCCGGCGGTAAAAAAAGAACACCCATTCTGCGCGGCTCGCGCACGGAGCACACCACCATGCGTTTGATCACTTCCCTTCTGGCCGCTGCGGCCCTGGTCCCGGCAATGGCCAGCGCCGACACGATCAAGGTCGGCATCGCCAACGATATTTCCGGCCCCTTCTCGGCCTTGGGCGCCGAAGCCCGCGACGGCTTCAATCTCGCCATCAAGCAACTGGGCGGGAAGCTGGGCGGACAGCCCGCCGAATTCGTGCAGACCGACATGGGTGGCAACCCCGACCAGGCCCGCCAGCTCGTTACGCGCTACATCCAGCGCGACAAGATCGATTTCTTCACCGGCCCCATCGGCTCGAACGTGGCGCTGGCCGTCGGCCCGGCGCTGTTCGCCGCCAAGGTGCCGTACCTGTCGAACAACCCCGGCCCCAGCCAGTTCGCCGGCGCGCAGTGCAACGCCTACTGGTTCGGCACGTCCTACCAGAACGATGCCTTCCACGAGGCGGCCGGCAAGGTCGCGGCGGACCGCGGCTTCAAGAAGATGTTCATCATGGCCCCGGACTACCCGGCGGGCAAGGATGCGCTGACCGGCTTCAAGCGCGGCTACAAGACCGCGCCCGGCGACGAGGTCTACACCAAGCTCGGCCAGATCGACTACGCCGCCGAACTGGCGCAGATCCGCGCGGCCAAGCCCGACGCGGTCTACATCTTCCTGCCGGGCGGCATGGGCATCAACTTCGTCAAGCAATTCGTGTCGACCGGCCTGTCGCAAAGCGTCAAGCTGATCGGCCCGGGCTTCTCGGCCGACGAGGACGTGATCCAGGCCGTGGGCGACCCCATGCTGGGCATGTACAACACGGCGCAGTGGGCGCATGACCTGGACGTGCCGCAGAACAAGGCCTTCGTCGAGGCGTTCCGCAAGGAATACAACGGCCGCTATCCCTCGGTCTATGCCGCCCAGTCCTACGACGTGATCATGGCCATGGACGCCGCGGTCAAGCAGGCCGGCGGCAAGGCCTCCGACCGCGCCGCCATCATCCAGGCGCTGCAGAAGGCCGACTACCCCTCGGTGCGCGGCAGCTTCACCTACGGCAAGAATCACTATCCGATCCAGTCCTACTACCTGCGCGTCGTCGAAAAGGACGGCAGCGGCCGCGTCACCAACAAGCTGGTGGGCAAGGTGTTCGACAAGTACCAGGACGTCTACGTCGGCGACTGCAAGCTGTAGAGGGAAGCCCACCCCGAAGCGCTGCGCGCTTCCCCCTCAAGGGGGCATGCCTGCGGACCGGCGAAGCCGGCTCCGCGGCATCCGGATGGAGTGACACCAGTGCATGCGCCGCGCGTGATGGGCAATTGGATTGGCTTTGGTGATTTGACCGCGAGCTAGGCCATCGGCAATTCGCGGCAGGGAGAAGTCTTCATGACGTTTACGCTGATCGTCGAGCAATTGCTGAACGGTCTGCAGTTTGGGTTGATGTTGTTTCTGATCGCGGCCGGGCTGACCCTGGTGTTCGGCATCATGGACATCATGAATCTGGCTCACGGCTCGCTCTACATGGCCGGCGCCTACGTGGCCGCCGAAACCATGCAGCGCACGGGTTCCTTCACCGCCGCCGTCCTGGTGGCGGCCGTCGCCACCGGGCTGGTCGGCGTGATCCTGGAACTGGTCCTGATCCGCCGCCTGGCGCTGCGCGACCACCTGGCCCAGGTGCTGGGCACCTACGCCGTCATTCTCATCGCCAACGACCTGGTCAAGATGATCTGGGGCCCGGCCCCGGTGATGCTGAACATGCCGGCCGCGCTGTCCGGCCCGGTGCGCCTGCTGCCCGACCTGCTCTATCCCGCCTACCGCCTCATGATCATCGTGTTCGGCGTGGCCGCGGCCGCGGGGCTGTACTGGTTCGTGACCCGCACCCGCGCGGGCGTGCTGGTGCGGGCCGGCGCCTCCAACCGCCAGATGGCCACGCTGATGGGCGTGCGCGTGCCGATGCTGTTCCTGGGCGTGTTCGCGCTGGGCGCCATGCTGGCCGCGGTGGCCGGCGCCCTGCTGGGCCCGATCACGTCGGTGCAGGTAGGCATGGGCGAGGAAATCCTGATCCTGGTGCTGGTGTGCATCGTCATCGGCGGCATCGGCTCGATCCGCGGCGCCTTCGTCGGCGCGCTGCTGGTGGGCATGGTGGACACGGCGGGGCGGGCCTTCCTGCCCATGCTGCTGCGCCAGGTCTTTTCGCCGGCGGTGGCGTCCAGCGTCGGTCCGACGCTGGCGGCCATCGCCATTTACGTATTGATGGCGGCGGTGCTGGTGTTCCGGCCCTCAGGCCTGTTTCCGGCGCGGGGTTGACTGTGAGATCCGCAATCTGGACTGTGATCCTGCTGGCCGCGCTGGCGGTCTTCCCGCTGGTGGCGCCGGCCCTGGGCCTGGACTTCTACATTTCCTTCGTGCGGCGCGTGCTGATCTACGCGCTGGCCGCCACCAGCCTGAACCTGATCCTGGGCTACGGCGGCATGGTGGCGCTGGGGCATGCGGCCTTCTTCGGCGCCGGCGCCTACGCCGTGGGCATCCTCGCCATGGCGGGCGTCACCTCGGCGCTGATCGTCTGGCCGGTCGCCATGCTGCTGGCGGCGGTGCTGGCCTGCGTCACCGGGGCGATCTCGCTGCGCACCCGCGGCGTGTACTTCATCATGATTACGCTCGCTTTCGCGCAGATGCTGTTCTACATCTTCATCTCGCTGCGCCAGTACGGCGGCGAGGACGGGCTGAACCTGCCGGGCTATTCCAGCCTGCCGGGCATCGACCTGGCCAACGACACGAGCTTCTATTACCTGGTGCTGGCCCTGTTCGCGCTGCTCATGTGGGCATTCGGACGCGTAGTGGCCTCGCGCTTCGGCACGGCGCTGCAAGGCATCCGCGAGAACGAGTCGCGCATGGAATCCATGGGCTATCCCGTCTACCGGATCAAGCTCACGGCCTTCACCCTCAGCGGCGCGGTGGCCGGGCTGGCGGGCGCGCTGCTGGCCAACCACAACCTCTTCATCTCGCCCAGCCTGATGCACTGGACCCAGTCGGCCAACCTGCTGATCATGGTGCTGGTGGGCGGCATCGGCCTGCGCTACGGCGGGGTGGCCGGCGCCGTGGTGATGCTGACGCTGGAGGAAGTGCTGCGCCTGTGGACGGAATACTGGCACCTGCCGCTGGGCGTGCTGCTGCTGTGCGTGGTGTTCGGCGCGCCGCGCGGCCTGGTCGGGCTGTTCGGCCCGCTGTTCGGCGGCCGCGCCGCCCCGCAATCCAGCAAGGTGGGATCATGAACGCTGCCGCAACTCCGGCCCTGCAGGCATCGGGGCTGGTGCGCCGTTTCGGCGCGCTGGTCGCCACCGACAATGTGTCGCTGTCGCTGAACCCGGGCGAGATCCACGCCCTGATCGGCCCCAACGGCGCGGGCAAGTCCACCCTGATCCACCTGCTGTCGGGCACGCTGTCCGCGGATTCGGGCAAGCTGACGGTGGACGGCCGCGACGTCACCGGCATGAATGCGCACCAGCGGGTGTCCGCGGGCCTGTCGCGTTCCTACCAGATCACCAACATCTTCAAGCAGTCCAGCGTGCTGGACAACCTGGTGCTCGCGGTGCAGGCGCATGCCGGCAGCAGCTTCCGGTTCTGGAAGCCGCGCGCGGCCGAAGCCGCCCTGTACGAGGAGGCGCGCGAACTGGCGCGGGAATGCGCCATCGACGCCAGCCTGCTGGAGCGGCCTGCCGGCACCTTGCCGCACGGCGAACAGCGCAAGGTGGAATTCGCGCTGGCGCTGGCGGCCCGGCCCCGCGTGCTGTTGCTGGACGAGCCCATGGCGGGCATGGGGCCGGACGAAACCGTCCGCCTCACCGAACTGATCGAATCCCTGCGAGGACGCGCCGCCATGCTGCTGGTGGAACATGATATGCAGGCGGTATTCCGCCTGGCCGACCGCTTGTCGGTGCTGGTGTACGGCCGGGTCATCGCGACGGGCACGCCGGATGAAATCCGCGCCAATCCCGAGGTGCGGCAAGCCTACCTGGGCGACGAGGAGACCGCGTGATGCTCACCATCGAATCAGCCAAGAGCGGCTATGGCGCGAGCCAGGTGCTGTTCGGCGTGGACCTGCAGATCGGCGCGGGGCAGGTCGTGACCCTCCTGGGCCGCAACGGCATGGGCAAGACCACGCTGCTGCGCACCCTGTTCGGCCAGCTGCCATTGCGCGGAGGCAGGATCCACTTCGCCGGGCAGGACATCAGCGGCTGGAGCCCGGACCGCATCGCGCGGGCCGGCATGGCGATCGTGCCGGAAGGGCGGCAATGCTTCCCCAACCTGACGGTGCGCGAGCACCTGACGGCCTTCGTGGCGGGGCGCAATCCCGACATCGGCGCGCCCTGGACGCCGGAACGGGTGTTCGAACTCTTCCCCCGCCTGCACGAGCGCGCCCGCAACATGGGCAACCAGCTCTCGGGCGGCGAGCAGCAGATGCTGGCCATCGGCCGGGCCCTGGTCACCAATCCCCGGCTCCTGATCCTGGACGAGGCCACCGAAGGCCTGGCGCCCAAGATCCGCGAAGAGATCTGGAACTGCCTCGCGCGGCTGCGCCAGGCGGGGCAGACCATCCTGGTCATCGACAAATACGTCGAAAGATTGCTGAGCCTGGCCGACCAGCACGTGATCCTGGAACGCGGCAAAGTGGTGTGGACGGGCGACTCCCCCGCCCTGGATGCCGACCGCGGTCTCTGGGAACGCTACCTCGGCGTGTAGCGAGAAAGCCTCAATCGGGCGCCCGGCAAGCGGGCTCCGATGACATAAATCGCAATAAATCGGCATTTACATTGCAACGATGAAACTTATGGCGTCCCGGGTGCTTACACTCGTTTTCGCCTGTTTCAATTGGATCCACTGTTATCTAAACTTGTCGCGCCGGACGTGCCGCGTGGTACGCCCGCAGCAGGCTCTAGGCCGAAGAGGCGGGGCGAATGGCGCGGCAAGAGGCGGGTTTTACGGCCGCCGCCCGCGCACGCGACCCCTTTTTACGCACGTCACGTCTTATTAAGGTTGTCAGGAAGACTTCGCATGGCGAAATGGGGTTTGCGCAGAAAATCGTTGATGGCGCTGTTGTTGGCGTGCGTGGTCGCCCTGGCGCCGGCGGCCTTGATCGGATGGCAGGTGCTGGACGGTGTCCGGGAACACTTCGGGCGGGCCTTTGCCGACAATTTCACGCAGTTGAACCGCCAGCGCGTCCTCGCGCCGGTGTCGCGCGAACTGGCCCTGTCCCTGCGGCTCGCCGATAGCGAGGTCACGCGCCGCTGGCTGCGCCATGAGGGCGATCCGGCCGCGCGCGAACTGTTCTTCCGCGAGGCCGACGGCTATCGCCGGGACCTGCTCGGCCGGGCCTACTTTATCGCCAGCGCCGCGTCCGGCAATTATTACTTCAACGACGACCAGCCCCTGTCGGAGTCGCCCCGCTACACCCTGAGCCGGACGGCCGCCGACGACGGCTGGTTCTACCTCACGCTGAAGTCCGCGGCCAAGTACAACATCAACGTCAATCCGGACCTGAAGCTCAAGACCACCAAGGTCTGGATAAACGTCCAGGTGCGCGATGGCGACCGGGTGCTGGGCCTGACCGGCTCGGCCCTGGACGTGGGGGGCTTCCTGCGCGACTTCGTCAACAGCGGCCAGCCGGGAGTCACGCCCATCATCGTCGATGCGGACGGCGCCATCCAGGCGCACATGGACGCCTCGCTGATCGCCTACAACTCGGGCGCGGCCGGCGCCGGCGAAGGCCGCGGCAAGGTATTCGACCTGCTGGAGGGCGGGGAAGGGCGGGCCGAACTGGCCGCCGCGATGAAGGCGGCCCAGGCCGATCCCCAGTCGGTGCAGTCGGCCTGGGTGACCATGGACGGGATCCGCCAGCTGGTGTCGGTGGCCTACATGCCCGAACTGCACTGGCACGTGCTGACCGTGGTGGACCTGGGCGCCGCCCGCGTGCTGGATACGGATTGGATCTGGCCGGCGGCGATCGGCCTGGTGGTGCTGTTCGCGGCCATGCTCCTGTGCTTCGGATACGCCATCGAGCGGCTGATGCTGCGTCCGCTGCACCGCCTGCAGCAGTCGGCGCGGGCCATCGCCGACGGCAGCTACGACGTGCGCCTGCCGCCGGGCGGCCAGGACGAGATCGGCGACCTCAGCCGCGCTTTCGGGGTGATGGCCGACAAGGTGCGCCAGCACACCGCCGAACTGGAGACCAAGGTGCGCGAACGAACCTCCGAGCTGGAGGACGCCAACCGCGCCATGGCCGCCGCCCACAAGAAGATCGGCGATTCCATCGACTACGCCAGCCTGATCCAGCGCGCCATCCTGCCGGACCGCCAGCTGACCCAGTCGCTGGGGGCGCACCATTTCGTGCTGTGGAAGCCGCGCGACGTGGTGGGGGGCGACTTCTACGTGTTTCGCTCCGACGGCGCCAATTGCCTGCTGGGCATCATGGACTGCGCCGGCCATGGCGTGCCGGGCGCCTTGATGACCATGCTGGCCCGCGCGGCCATCGACCTGGCGATCACCGAAGTGGGGCCGGCCGATCCGGCGGCCATCCTGGGCCGCACCGACAGCGCGATCCGCGCCATGCTTGCGGACGCGCAATTGCCGCGGGCGCTGGCCACCAATACGGATGCGGGGCTGGTATATATTGACCGCCAATCGGGCCGGCTGCTGTACGCCGGCGCCAAGATCAGCCTGTACGCAAGCAACGGCGAGATCCTGCGCGAAGTGCCCGGAGGCAAGCGCGCGCTGGGCGACAAGCGCGCCGCCGCCTATGAAAACGTCGAATTGAAACTGGAGGCTGGCTGGACGTACTACCTGGCCACGGATGGATTCCTGGACCAGGCCGGCGGCGAGCATGGTTTCGGTTTCGGCAACACGCGTTTCGCCGGAATGCTCAAGAGGCACGCGCGCCAGCCGTTAACCGAACAGGCGGCTGCCTTTACCCAGGCCCTGGCCGAGTATCAGGGCGGGCGGCCACAGCGTGACGACATCACCTTGCTGTCGTTCCGTTTCGAATAAACGTTATCAGGGCGTAACCCTCATGAATGCCTCCGATCTATACGCATTGGGCGAACGATTCAACCAGAATCGCACCTTGCTGTGCTTCAACGGACCGATTTCCCGCAGCCTGATCGAGGAAATCGGCAATGCGCTCAAGAATTACCTGAACGCCGAGCATGCCCGGCCCGCGGAGGCCATGGACGTGTTCTCGGTCTATATCGAGATGATCCAGAACATCCGCCAGTACGCCGCGCTGAACGGCGACGTCGACGCGTCGGCCACGGTGGTGATCGGCCGCCGCGACGATAGCCGCTACGTGGTGTCGGCCGGCAACCTGGTCAAGGCCGAGGACGGCCGGAGCCTGGTGGCGCGCATCCAGGAGCTGGCGGCGCTGGACAAGCCGGCGCTGAAGGCCGAATACAAGCAGCAACTGCACAAGCCGCGCGCCCAGGGCGTCGCCTCGGGCGCGGGCCTGGGGCTGATCGACATCGCCCGCCGCGCCGGCGCTCCGCTGGAAGCCGGCCTGACCCCCGCCGCCGGCGCGGGCCAGGCCTTCTTCAGCCTGAGCGTCGTGATTTGAAGGCGAGCGCACCCAAGCAATATCTTCGGAGCAATTGATGAAAGACTTGAACATTCCCGGGACCCAGTCCACGCCCGCCATCGACGCCGACGCCGCCGCCGGCGTGCTGGCGATGCGCGGCGACTCCTATCCCGAGAATTCCTTCGAACTGTTCGGCCCGGTCATCGAGTGGGTCGAGGCCTACCTGCTGAGCGGCGCGGCCCCCCTCAGGCTGGAACTGGAACTGCTCTACCTGAACACCAGCAGCATCAAGTCCGTCATGGACATCTTCGATGTGCTGGAGGCGGCGCACGGCAAGGGCCGCGACGTCAGCGTGACCTGGTACTACGACATGCGCAACGAACGCGTGGGAGAGCTGGCCGAGGAATTCAAGGAAGACTGCACCTTTCCCTTTTCGGTCGTCGGCCGCCAATGAAACCGGACGCCGCCCAGCTGGACAAACGCATCGCCGCGCTGCTGGCGGACCCGGCCTATGAAGGCCATCCGCTGCGCGAGGCGCTGGACGCGCTGTGGCGGCATACGGCGGAACAGATGGCGCGCATCGAACGCGTGACCCAGCTGTCGGACGCCTACCAGAGCATGGCGCACGAGCGCGAGCTGGGCCTGTGCGACCGGTTCGACCGCCAGCTGCGCCGGCTTACCCGGATCGCGCGGATCTCGGATCACTACCAGAGCATGATGCGCGACCTGAACGTCGCGCTGCTGGAAACCTCCAACCGCGATGCGCTGACCGGGCTGCTGAACCGCCGCGCCCTGATGGAAATGATCAAGCAGGAGGTCCTGCGCGCGTCCCGGGGCGGCGAGAGCTTCGTCGTGGCGATGCTGGACGTGGACCATTTCAAGTCGGTCAACGACCGCTACGGCCACGAAATGGGCGACCGCGCGCTGGTCGAACTGGCCGGAGTGCTGGGCAAGAACCTGCGCGAGTACGACCTGTGCGGCCGTTGGGGCGGCGAGGAATTCCTGGTGCTGCTGCCCAATACCCAGTCCGAGTCGGCCCAGCGCGTCATGGACCGGTTGGTGGGCGCGGTGCGCGCGCTGACGATCGCGGCGGGCGACGGCGTATTGAGGCTCACGGTCAGCATCGGCATGGCGTATCACCAGTTGGGAGAGACCTTTTCGGAAACGCTCAGCCGCGCCGACCAGGCGCTGTACCTTGCCAAGCAAGACGGCCGCGACCGCGTCGCGCTGGGCTTTCCCAAGCGCTGAATGAAACCGGATCAGCTGTTATCCGGCATGGAGCCCCATATGCTTGATTCTCATCCAGGCGCTTTCCCCGCGGGGCCGCAAGGCGCTGCTTGGAGCACGGGCAATTACCTGACGTCGATGGATCGGGCGCTGCTGCTGTTCGATTTCGACCTCGCCGGCTCCTTGTTGAAGGCCAATGAAAACTTCCTGGCCGCGGTGGGATATTCCCGCGACGAGGCCCCGGCCCTGCGCCACGACATGCTGTGCGACAGCCTGGACGAAGGCAAGGGCATCGTGGGCGGCGAGCAGGTCTGGAGCCGGCTGCTGGGCGGCCGGCATTTCTCGGGCACTTGCCGCTACCGCCGCAAGGACGGCGGTTTCCTGTGGATCGAGGCCACCTACCTGCCAGTGCTCGACGCGGCCGGCGAGGTTGCCCGCATTTCGGTCGTGTCCCGGCGTTCCATCGCCGACGCCGAGCGCCAGGAAGAGATCCGCCTGCTGCTGCTGGGTATCAACGAAACCGGCAACGCGGTTGCCGTGTCGGGCCGCGACGGCCGCATCCTGTACGTGAACGACGGCTTCAAGCGCATGCTCGGTTTCTCCCGCGGCGACGCGGTGCACCAGGAGCTGGGCGAATTGCTGTCGGGCGGCAGGCAGGACGGCGGCACGCGCGAAGAGCTCGCGCGCCGCATCGCCTGCCGCGAGGGCTATCACAAGGACGTGCTGGTCTACGACCGGGCGGGGCGGCCGCTGTGGGTGTCGGTGATGGCCAACTCCGTGTTCGACGACCGCGGCGCGCTGGTCAACATCGTGGACGTGCTGACCGACATCACGCCGACCAAGGTGCACGAAGTGCTGCAGCGGCGCGTGCTCCAGGCGATGGTGAACGAGGCCTCGGTGGTCGAGGTCATGAACATGGTGTGCCGCGAAGTGGAGCGGCTGGCGCCCGAAGTGGCCGCCAGCGTGCTGCGCGTGGACGACGCGGGGCTGCTGCGCCCGCTGGCCGCGCCCAGCCTGCCCGCGGCCTACGCCGACGCGCTCGACGGCGCGTCCATCGGCCCGCAGGCGGGCGCCTGCGGCACCTCCGCCTTCCTGGGCCGGCCGGTCATCGTGCCGGACATCGCCACCGACCCCCTTTGGGACGGCTATCGCGACATGCCGCTGCCGGAGGACATCAAGGCCTGCTGGTCCTCGCCGATCAAATCCAGCGACGGCCGGGTGATCGGAACCTTCGCCTTCTATTTCCGCGAGCGCCGCCTGCCCGACGATTTCCACCACCGGCTGGTGGACGTCTGCGTGTACCTCTGCGCCTTGGCGCTGGAGCGGGAAGAGGCCCGCGCCCGCATTCGCCAGCTGGCGTTCTACGACGAGCTGACGGGCCTGCCCAACCGCAACCTGCTGCTGGCGCAGGCCGAACAGGCCATCGCGCGCGCCGAGCCGGAACGCAAGCGCGTGGCGGTGCTGTTCCTGGACCTGGACCGTTTCAAACAGGTCAACGACACGCTGGGCCATCCCATCGGCGATGCGCTGCTGCGCGACGTGGCCCAGCGCCTGCGCCGGCTGGCGCGGGCGACCGACATCGTGGGCCGCTTGTCGGGCGACGAATTCGTGATGCTGATGCCGGACTTCGAGCATGGCCGCCTGACCGCCGCGGCCGAGCACGTGCTGGTGGCGCTGGCCCAGCCCTTCTCGGTGGGCGGCATTACGCTGAACCCCTCGGTCAGCATCGGCATCAGCGTGTTCCCCGAGAACGGGCGCGACATGGACACGCTGCTGCGCCACGCCGACATGGCGATGTACCAGGCCAAGACGGCCGGACGCAACCGCATCTCCTTCTTCAGCGCCGAGATGAACCGGCAAGCCCAGGAACGGCTGGCGCTGGAAGCCGCGCTGCGCGACGCGCTGGAGGAAAAGGCCCTGCGCCTGCATTACCAGCCGCAGGTCGGGCTGAAGAACGGCACGCTGTACGGGGTCGAGGCGCTGGCGCGCTGGCGCCATCCCACCCTGGGCGATATTTCCCCCGCGCGCTTCGTGCCGCTGGCCGAAGAATGCGGGCTGATCGGCGACCTGGGCGACTGGGCCCTGCGCGAAGCGTGTTCCCAGCTGGCGGTCTGGCGCGGCAAGGGGCTGCGGGTGCCGTCGGTGTCGGTGAACCTGTCGGCCACCAATTTCCACAATCTGAACCTGCCGCGGCTGATCGAGGCCATCCTGGCCGAGTTCGGCCTGGCGCCGGCGGACCTGATGCTGGAAATCACCGAAGGCGTGGTGCTCGACGCCACCGCCGGGACGTTGCGCACCATCGCCGAGCTGCACCGGCTGGGCGTGCGCCTGTCGATGGACGACTTCGGCACGGGTTATTCCAGCCTGGGGCACTTGCGACGCCTGATCGTGGACGAACTGAAGCTGGACCGCAGCTTCGTCCAGGGCCTGGAAAGCGACGACGCGGCCCGGGCGCTGACCAGCGCCGTCATCCGCATCGGCGAGAGCCTGAGCCTGCCGGTGGTGGCCGAGGGCGTGGAAAACGAAGAGCAGCGCCGGTTCCTGATCGAACAGGGTTGCGCGGCGGGGCAGGGGTTTTTGTTTTCCCCGCCGTTGCCGGCGGATGATCTCGAAGAGTGGTTACGGGGGAGGCCTTAGGGGCTTGTGCTTGGGGGCTGTTGTTTGAATTCTTGCGACGTTTGAGTTCTTTCGAGGTTTGAGTTCTTGCGACGTTTGAGTTCTTGAGACGCCCGCCGCGTCGGGGGCCTGGGGTGCGCGGGGCCACGATTGCGGTCCGGAGCCTTCGCTCCGGACTGCCCCATCGTCATCCTCGTTGTCGCCTGCGGCGACTGCCTTCGGATTCCCTCGGGCTTATCGACGCCCCGCGCACCCCAGGCCCCCGACGCGACGGGCTCTGGCGGTTGAAACCTGGCGGTCGCTGGGGAGGGTGGGGTGCTTGGGGTTCTCGCCCCGGGTGGTGGGGTGGTGGAGGATCTTGCGGGGCCCGCCTCGGGCCGGCCGCGCGGGCGGCTGGCCCGAGGCTTACGCGGTGTCTTGCGTCGTGTTGGGGGCGCTGCGCGATTGTGGACGGGATGCTGGTGCCTGATACCTGCGGCGCCTGATACCTGTGTGACATGACGGTCCCTGTGTGAGATGACGGTCCGTCTCGTCACTTGAACCCCGCCGCCGGATGGGTGGCGCGCGTACGGGTCTGCATGCGCAAGCGGCTGCCCAGCGCGCCACCCATCACCGCTCCCCCCCCCAACGCTGGGCGGGCCTTCAGCACACCACCCTCCGCATGCGCGAACGCGCACACCATTCCAATACTCACCACCGCGTATGCCATTTTCGGCCGCCCGGGCGGCCGAAAATGGCGGGCCCCGCAAGACTCGTCAATGAGCCCGGCTCTAGCAGCGCCTCAAGCCTAGACACGCGTAGCCCGTCGGCGCGGGTGGCGTGGACGCGAGCAACCTCGATGCGCCCGAGGGAATCTGAAGGAACCGCCGCAGGCGGTGACGAAGATGACGACGGGGCAAGTCCGGAGCGAAGGCTCCGGACCGCAATCGTGGGCGCGAGCGTCCGCGACGCCCGTGCCGGCGGGCGGCACAAGAACTCAACAATGACCTCCGCCCAAAAAAACCCGTCCCCATTTAACCCCCCACCGATCTAGATACTTTCCCCATTTGCAACCCACCCCGGTCAGGTATATATTTCAAGCCTAAACTATCAAGGTTTAAATCTCTGCGGCCCCCAGCTCCAGGAACATCGAGCGGTTGTCGCGTACCACGGAGCGTATACGGCAATGAAAATAGCCTGCATTGGCGGGGGTCCCGCCGGTCTGTATTTCGGTCTGCTCATGAAATTGCAGAATCCCGAAAACGAAGTCACCGTGATCGAGCGCAACCGGCCGTACGACACCTTCGGCTGGGGCGTGGTGTTCTCCGACGCCACCATGCAGAACCTGCGCGAAGCCGACCCCGTCTCCGCCCAGACCATCGGCGACGCCTTCAACCATTGGGATGACATCGACATCCATTTCAAGGGCCGCAGCATGCGCAGCAGCGGCCACGGCTTCATCGGCATCGGTCGCAAGAAGCTGCTGAACATCCTGCAGGCGCGCTGCGAGGACGTGGGCGTCAAGCTGGAGTTCGAGAACTTCGTGCAGGACGACCAGACCATCGCCCGCGAATACGACGCCGACCTGGTGATCGCCTCGGACGGCATCAACAGCCAGATCCGCACCCGGTACGCCGATACTTTCCATCCGGATATCGACCAGCGCCGCTGTCGCTTCGTCTGGCTGGGCACGAAGAAGGTGTTCGACGCCTTCACCTTCGCCTTCGTGCAGACCGAGCACGGCTGGTTCCAGGCGCACGCCTACCGCTACGAAAACGGCATGTCCACCTTCATCGTGGAAACGCCGGAGGAAACCTGGCAGGCCGCCGGCATCGAGCAGATGAGCCAGGAAGAGGGCATCGCCTACTGCGAAAAGCTGTTCGCGCCCTGGCTGGACGGCAATCCGCTGATCAGCAACGCGTCGCACCTGCGCGGCTCGGCGATCTGGATCCGTTTCCCGCGCGTGATCTGCAATACCTGGGTGCACTGGAACACGCTGGAAACCGCCCGCGGCCAGCGCCGCGTGCCGGTCGTGCTGATGGGCGACGCCGCCCACACCGCCCACTTCTCGATCGGCTCCGGCACCAAGCTGGCGCTGGAGGACGCGATCGAGCTGGCGCGCTGCCTGAGCGGCGCCGAGGGCAGCGTCGAGGCCGGCCTCAAGCACTACGAGGAAGTGCGCAGCGTGGAAGTGCTGAAGATCCAGAACGCCGCCCGCAACTCCACCGAGTGGTTCGAGAACGTCGCGCGCTACGCCGACCTGGAGCCTGAACAGTTCGCCTATTCGCTGCTGACCCGTTCGCAGCGCATTTCGCACGAGAACCTGCGCCTGCGCGACCCCGCCTGGCTCGAAGGCTTCGAGCGCTGGATCGCGGAGCACGCCGGCGAGGCCACGGCCCCGGGCGCGCGTCCGGCCCTGCCCATGCTGACGCCCTTCAAGGTGCGCGGCGTGCGGCTGAAGAACCGCATCCTGGTGTCGCCGATGGCGATGTACTCGTGCGTCGAGGGCGTGCCGGGCGACTTCCACCTGGTGCACCTGGGCGCCCGCGCCATGGGCGGGGCGGGCCTGGTCATGGTGGAAATGACCTGCGTGTCGCCGGACGGCCGCATCACCCCGGGCTGCCCGGGCCTGTGGAACGACGAGCAGCGCCAGGCCTTCACCCGCATCGTCGATTTCGTGCACGGCAACAGCGATGCGCGCATCGGCGTGCAGCTGGGTCATGCCGGCCGCAAGGGATCCACGCAGCTGGGCTGGCAGAAGATCGACCATCCGCTGGCCGAGGGCAACTGGCCGCTGATCTCCGCGTCCGCGCTGCCGTACATCGAGGGCGTGTCGCAGACGCCGCGCGCCATGACCCGCGCCGACATGGACGAGGTCCGCGACAACTTCGTCGCCGCCGCGCGCCGCGCCGAGCAGGCCGGCTTCGACTGGCTGGAACTGCACTGCGCCCACGGCTACCTGCTGTCGAGCTTCATTTCTCCGCTGACCAACCAGCGCGAGGACGACTACGGCGGCAGCCTGGAGAACCGCCTGCGCTTCCCGCTGGAAGTGTTCCGCGCCGTGCGCGCCGTCTGGCCGGAGAACAAGCCCATGTCGGTGCGGATCTCCGCCAGCGACTGGGTCGAAGGCGGCATCACGGCCGACGACGCGGTGGAGATCGCCCGCCACTTCAAGGCCGCCGGCGCCGACATGATCGACTGCTCGTCGGGCCAGGTCAGCAAGGAAGAAAAACCGGTCTACGGCCGCATGTTCCAGACGCCGTTCGCCGACCGCGTGCGCAACGAGGCCGGCATTCCCACCATCGCGGTGGGCGCCATCTTCGAGGCCGACCATGCCAACGGCATCATCGCCTCCGGCCGCGCGGACCTCTGCGCCCTGGCGCGTCCCCATTTGGCCGACGCCTCATGGACGCTACGCGAAGCGGCCAGGGTGGGCTACCGTGACGTAACGTGGCCCAGCCAGTACTTCGCCGGCAAGCGCCAGCTGGAAACCAACTTCGAACGCGCCGCCGCCATGGCGCAACTGGATATCAAATGAACCCAACTCCGCTTCCCCTGGCCGGGCGCCATGCCCTGGTGACGGGCGGCGCCCGCGGTATCGGGCTGGCTTGCGCCCGGGCGCTGCTGCAGCGCGGCGCCCGCGTCACGCTGCTGGGCCGCGACGGCGCGGCCCTGGATGCCGCGACCGACAGCCTGGCCCGCCTGGGCCAGGTGCAGGCCGTCAGCGCGGACATCGCCGACGAGGCTTCGGTGCGGGCGGCGTTCGCCCAGGCCGAAGTCGAGTTCGGGCCGGTGCAGGTGCTCGTCAACAATGCGGGCCAGGCGGTCAGCGAACGCTTCGACCGCACCGACTCCGCCCTGTGGCAGTCCATGATCGCGGTCAACCTGACCGGCACGTTCAACTGCATCCAGGCCGCCCTGCCGGGCATGCTGAAGGAAAAGTGGGGGCGGGTCATCAACGTGGCCAGCACCGCTGGCCTGATCGGCTACGGCTACGTCAGCGCCTACTGCGCGGCCAAGCACGGCGTGGTCGGACTGACCCGCTCGCTGGCGCTGGAAGTCGCGCTGAAGGGCGTCACGGTCAACGCCGTCTGCCCCGGCTATACCGAAACCGACATCGTGCGCGGCGCGGTCTCGAACATCGTCGACAAGACCGGCATGTCGCCGGAAGCCGCCCGCGCCAAGCTGGCGGAACGCAATCCCCAAGGCCGCCTGATACAGCCCGAGGAAGTGGCCGAGACGGTCGCCTGGCTGGCGCTGCCCGCCTCGGCCTCCGTGAATGGCCAGGCCATCGCCGTCGATGGCGGCGAAGTGATGACCGGCTGAGGCCGGCCGCCCATCCACCCCGAATCCAAGAATGGAGACACCATGAGCACCCAGCCCGAAGAACACACCATGAAGCACCACAAGCGCCCGTTCGCCGGTTACCAGGCGAAGACGTTCCTGTGGGAGGTGTCGGCCGACGGCAAGATCGGCACGGTCACCCTGAACCGCCCCGAGCGCAAGAACCCGCTGACGTTCGATTCCTACGCCGAGCTGCGGGACCTGTTCCGGGCGCTGGTGTACGCCACCGACATCAAGGTGGTCGTGGTGACGGGCGCGGGCGGAAACTTCTGCTCGGGCGGCGACGTGCACGAGATCATTGGGCCGCTGACCAGGATGTCCATGCCCGAGCTGCTGGACTTCACCCGCATGACGGGCGACCTGGTCAAGGCCATGCGCGCCTGCCCGCAGCCCATCGTGGCGGCGGTCGACGGCGTCTGCGCCGGCGCCGGCGCCATGGTCGCGCTCGCTTCCGACCTGCGCCTGGGCACGCCACTGGCGCGCACGGCCTTCCTGTTCACCCGGGTGGGCCTGGCCGGCGCCGACATGGGCGCCTGCACGCTGCTGCCGCGCATGATCGGCCAGGGCCGCGCTTCCGAGCTGCTGTACACCGGCCGCGCCATGACGGCGGAAGAGGGCGCCAGCTGGGGCTTCTTCAACGCGCTGCACGAGTCCGGCGCGCTGGCCGACGCCGCGCAGACCCTGGCCGCGCAGTTGGCCGCGGGCCCGACGTTCGCCCACGGGGTCACCAAGAAGCTGCTGCACCAGGAATGGAACATGGGCGTGGACGAGGCCATCGAGGCGGAAGCCGAGGCGCAGGCCATCTGCATGCAGACGCGCGATTTCCATCGCGCCTACGAAGCCTTCGTGGCGAAACAGAAGCCGGTATTCCAGGGGGATTGATCGTCCACCCCCGAGGCGCCTGCGGCGGACCGGCGGAGCCGGATCCGCGCGATCCCGCCCGGGGACGGCCGGCTTGATGGACAAGGAATGGGTTGGAGCGATGGAGAACGCAAGATGAGTGATATGAGCTGGCTGGATTGGCCTTTCTTCGACGACGCGCACCGCAAGCTCGCGCGCGAGGTGGACGCTTGGTGCGAGCAATCGCTGGGCGATGTCGACCACCATGACGCGGACGCGGCGTGCAAGAAGCTCGTGAAGGCCATGGGGCAGGCCGGCTGGCTGCGCTACGCGGTGGCGGGCGGCCCGGGCGGAGCCTGGGGCGGCGCGCTGCCGGAGGTGGATTCGCGCTCGGTCTGCATCCTGCGCGAGACGCTGGGCCGGCATGAAGGGCTGGCGGACTTCGCGTTCGCCATGCAGGGGCTGGGCAGTGGCGCGATTTCGCTCATGGGTTCGGACGAGCTCCGCCAGCGCTACCTGCCGCGCGTGGCGCGCGGCGACGCCATCGCCGCCTTCGCGCTGTCCGAGCCGGACGCGGGGTCGGACGTGGCGGCGCTGGCCTGCGAGGCCAGGCTGGACGGCGACCACTACGTGCTCAACGGCGCCAAGACCTGGATCTCCAACGGCGGCATCGCGGACTTCTATTGCGTGTTCGCTCGCACCGGCGAAGCGCCGGGAGCCCGTGGCATCAGCGCCTTCGTGGTGGATGCCGGCACGCCGGGATTCGAGATCAGCGAACGCATCGACCTGATCGCCCCGCATCCGCTGGCGACCATCACGTTCGACGACTGCCGCATCCCGGTGTCGCATCGCCTGGGCGACGCGGGCCAGGGATTCAAGCTGGCCATGATGACGCTGGACATCTTCCGCGCCTCCGTGGCGGCCGCCGCGCTGGGGTTCGCGCGCCGGGCGCTGGACGAGGCGCTGGCGCGCTCCAAGTCGCGCCGCATGTTCGGCCAGACCCTGGCCGACCTGCAACTGACGCAAGCCGCGCTGGGCGACATGGCCACCGCCATCGACGCGTCGGCGCTGCTGACGTACCGCGCCGCGTGGATGCGCGACGTGCAAAAGGTGCGCACCACGCGCGAAGCGGCAATGGCCAAGATGACGGCCACGGAATCGGCGCAGGCCGTGATCGACCGCGCGCTGCAGATGTTCGGCGGCGCCGGCGTGGTGTCGGGGATGCCGGTGGAGAAGCTCTACAGGGAAATCAGAGCGCTGCGTATCTACGAAGGCGCCACCGAAGTGCAGAAGTTGATCATCGCCCGTGAACTGCTGAAAGCGTAAGGAAGCCATCGAGCTCCGGCGCCCAGGCAAGCAACAACACCGCATAAGCCAAGGGGAATTTCATGGAAGCATCCGCCCACATCGACACCTTTGCCCGGGACAACCTGCCCCCGGGCGAACAATGGCCCGAGTTCCTGCTCGATGGTCCCGACGTGGCCTATCCCAAACGCTTCAACTGCGCCGTCGAACTGGTGGACGCCATGGCCGATCGCGGCCATGGCGACCGCGTTGCGCTGCGCTGGCGCCAGGATGGCAAGCCGGCCGCGATGACCTACCGCGAGCTGGCGGCGCTGAGCAACCGCATCGCCCGGGTGCTGACCGAAGACATGGGGCTCGTGCCCGGCAACCGCTTGCTGCTGCGCGGCCCGAACAACCCGATGATGGCCGCGTCCTGGCTGGCCGCGGTCAAGGCCGGGCTGGTCACTGTGCCCACCATGCCGCTGCTGCGCGCCAAGGAGCTCAAGCAGATCATCGACAAGGCCCAGGTGCAGGCGGTGCTGTGCGATGTCCGCCTGAAGGAAGAGGCGGATTTCTGCGTGCAGCCCGGCCATGAGCATCATTGCCCGGCGCTGTCGAAGGTCATGTATTTCAACGATGGCGCCGTCGATGCGCTGGACGCGCTGGCCGCGGCCAAGCCCGACACCTTCGATGCCTGCGACACCGCGGCCGACGATGTGTGCCTGATCGCTTTCACCAGCGGCACCACGGGCGCGCCCAAGGGCTGCATGCATTTCCATCGCGACGTGCTGGCGATGTGCGACCTGTTCCCCAAGCATGTCATCAAGCCGGGGCCGGACGACATTTTCTGCGGCACGCCGCCGCTGGCCTTCACGTTCGGCCTGGGCGGCCTGTTGTGCTTCCCGCTGCGCGTGGGCGCCAGCACGGTGCTGGCGGAAAAGCTGTCGCCGGAGAGCCTGCTGGAGCTGATCCAGGAATTCCGCGCCACCATCGTCTTTACCGCGCCGACCTTCTACCGGCAGATGGCGGCGCTGGTGGGCAAGTTCGACATTTCGTCGCTGAAGAAGAGCGTGTCGGCCGGGGAGGCCCTGCCCGACGCCACGCGCCAGCTCTGGAAGCAGGCGACCGGCATCGAGATGATCGACGGCATCGGCGGCACGGAAATGATCCACGTGTTCGTGTCCAGCCCGCCCGAGTCGGTGCGCCGCGGCGCGATCGGCCGGGTCGTGCCGGGCTATGTGGCGCGTATCGTGGACGACGAGATGAAGCCGGTGCCCAACGGCACGGTGGGCCGGCTGGCGATCAAGGGCCCCACGGGCTGCCGCTACCTGGCCGACGAGCGCCAGCGCCGCTTCGTGCAGGACGGCTGGAACCTGCCGGGAGACACCTTCCTGCAGGACGACGACGGCTATCTGTTCTACCAGGCGCGCAACGACGACATGATCGTTTCCGCAGGCTACAACATCGCAGGTCCGGAAGTCGAGGACGCCCTGTTGCGCCACGAGGCCGTGGCCGAATGCGGCGTGGTCGGCGCGCCGGACGAGGAGCGCGGCCAGGTGGTGAAAGCCTTCGTGGTGCTCAAGCCGGGCTACGAGGCGGGCAGCGAGCTCACGGCCGCGTTGCAGCAGTTCGTCAAGGCCAGCATCGCGCCCTACAAATACCCTCGCGCCATCGAGTTCGTGGATGCGCTGCCGCGCACCGAGACGGGCAAGCTGCAGCGCTTCGCGCTGCGCAAGATGGCGTGAACCGGCACCAAGGAACCCTCATGGCAGCTCCCTTCATCAGCCAGGTCGAAGTCCGCTTCCGTCATTGCGATCCGGCGGGCATCGTCTTCTATCCGCGCTACTTCGAGATGATCAACGACTTCGTCGAGGAGTGGTTCGACAAGGGGATGGGGCTGCCGTTCCACGCACTGCACGTGGAGCGGCATATCGGCACGCCGACGGCGTCGGTGCAATGCGATTTCAGCGCGCCCAGCCGCTGGCATGAGCGGCTGCGGCAGGTGCTGGAGGTGCAGCGCATCGGCGGCGCCTCGTTCAAGGTGCTGGTGAAGTTCGAAGGACCGGACGGACAGCTGCGCCTGGCGGCGACGCTGACGATCGTGACGGTGGATTTACGGACGATGAAGTCCATGCCGCTGCCTGCGGATCTGCGGGAACGCATGCAGGCTTATCTGGTTCCCGCGGCGTGAGCGGCGGGTTTGTTTTTCTTGATAATAGGATGACGTTATGAAGATTCTGCAACCGCCGGATTGGATGGCGCCCCGGGGCTATTCGAATGGCGTGCTCACCGAGATGGAGGTGGGCAGCAAGCTCGTGTTCGTGGGCGGGCAGGTGGGGTGGAATGGCCAGCAGCAGTTCGAAACGGACGACCTGGCGGAGCAGGTGCGCCAGACGCTGGCGAATATCGTTGCGATCCTGGCGGAAGGCGGCGCCGGGCCGGAGCACATTGTGCGGATGACCTGGTACGTGACGAACAAGGAAGAATACGTGGCGGCGTACCCCGCCATCGGCAAGCACTACCGGGAGTACATCGGCCGCCACTTTCCGGCGATGACGGCGGTGGAAGTGGCGGATCTGGTTGAGGATCGGGCCAAGGTGGAAATCGAAGTCACGGCGGTGGTGCCGGCGCGGTGATCGCGGCGGCTGTTTGCGGGTTGCAGGCTGAGGGCGTTAGTTCTTGAGACGCCCGTCGTGTCGGGGGCCTGGGGTGCGCGGGTCAACGATTGCGGTCCGGAGCCTTCGCTCCGGCCTGCCCCCTTGTCATCCTCGTCCTCGCCTTCGGCGACTCCTTCGGATTCCCTCGGGCTTATCGACTCCCCGCGCACCCCAGGCCCCCGACACAACGGGCTCCGTCAGTTGCAATCTGACGTTCGCCGGAGCGGGCGGCGTGCTTGGGGTTCTCGCCGCGGGTGGGAAGGTCGTGGAAGATCTTGCGTTGCCCGCCCCATGCCGGCCGCGCGGGCGGCCTCGTGGGGCTTACGCGGCGTCTTGCGGTTGGTGATGACGCTGCGCGCTGTTGTTGATATGGTCAGGTGTCAGACACCTGCGGAAACTCTCGCGGCATCTTGGTGTGCCGCCGTTATCCCAGCACACGCCGCGTTTCGCGCGGCAATTCTCCGAAGCGTTCGCGGTAATACTCCGAAAACCGTCCCAGGTGTCCGAACCCCACGCCCAGCGCGACCTCGGTCACGCTGGCGCCGGCCTGCGCCTGCAACTTCCGCCTGGCCGTGTCCAGCCGCAGCGCGCGCAGGGCGTTCATGGGGGTGGTGTCGCGGTGTTCCTGGAACAGGCGCGTCAGGGCGCTGGCGCTGGCGCCGGCGTGGCGGGCGATGTCGATCAGGGTCAGCGGAGCGGACAGGTGCTCGCGCATGTAGGACTCGGCCAGCGCCAGGCGGCGCGGGACGGCGGGCGGTAGGCCGGCGCGGGCCTGCCAGCTGTTGGGCTGGTTGTAGAACAGGTGCAGCACCAGCGTGTCTTCCAGGTGTTCCAGCCAGGCCGCGGGCGGGCGCGGGGCGCCGTCGTCCAGCGTGGGCAGTAGGTGGATCAGGCTGGCGACCATGCTGCGCCAGGCGGCGCCGACCGGCGTGTCCAGCCGCAGCGCGGGGCTGAAGTCCAGCGGGCCGGCGGCGGCCTCGCCGAAGGCGCGCAGGCCGATGGCTTCCAGTTTTCCGCGCGGGATCTTGAGCAGCAGCTGTTCGCAGCCGGCTTCCCAGTGCAGGCGCAGCGGGCGGTTGGGGGCGATGACGGCGGCGCAGGTGGGGTCGGCGTTGACGCGGTCGCCGCCGCATTCGATACAGGCGCGGCCGCGCAGGGGCACCTGCACCAGCATGAAGTCCTGCAGCCTGTCGGGTTCGATGTGGACTTCGGCGCCGTAGCGCAAGGTACAGACTGTCAGGGAGCCGAAGCGGGCCCGGTTCAGTTGGGCATCCACGCGGCCGCCCTTCCACGTCAGCCGGTGTTCCTTCAGGGCTTCGGACACGAGCGCCCGCGTTTCGTCCTGCTGGGTGGAGCTGAAGACGCGCCGTTTCAACAGGGGCGCCAGCGTGAGTCGTGACCAGCCATGCATGCATGCCTCCGGGACGGGAACGCTCCCGTATCTGAGGCCAGGGTAATGTAAACGGCAGGCCCTTGGAATTAAGTGAATCCCGGATAAGCCTGACGGTAATCGGATAGAGCGGCGCCGCCCTCCGGCCTACTCTAAGGCCTGTGCGCGGGCGCCTGCGAGGCCCCCGCGTCCATCGGCAGCACGCATCGACCGGGGCAGACGGATTCTGTCAGCGTGGCGCCGGCGGGGCCGGCGGGGAAAACGGGGTGGTTCATGAATCGAAACCTATGGTGCCGGCGCGCGCTGGCGGCGCTGGCCTGTCTGGCCGCCGCGGCCAGCGCGTCGGCGGCCGACAAGATCAAGATCGGCTTGCTGACCACGCTGTCCGGACCCGGCGCGGCGCTGGGCAACGAGATCCGCGACGGCTTCAATCTCGCGCTGCAACATACGGGCGGCAAGCTGGGCGGGCTGCCGGCGGAAGTCGTGGTGGCGGACGACCAGCAGAAGGCCGATACCGGCCGCCAGGCGGTGGAGCGCCTGCTCAAGCGCGACCGCGTGGACGTGATGACCGGCATCGTGTTCTCGAACGTGCTGCTGCCGGTGATGCCGGCCATCCTGCAATCGGGCACCATCTATCTCAGCACCAACACCGGGCCGGAGAACTACGCGGGCGCGGGCTGTAATCCCAATTTCTTCGCGGTCGCCTGGCAGAACGAGGACATCCCCGCCGCGATGGGCAAGTACGCCGCGGACCAGGGCTACAAGCGCGTGGCGCTGATCGCGCCCGACTATCCCGGCGGGCGAGAATCGCTCAACGGCTTCAAGCGCCTGTACAAGGGCGGCCTGTCCGAGGAAATCTATACCCAGCTCGGCCAGCTGGACTACGGCGTGGAGATCACGCGCCTGCGCGCGAGCAAGCCCGACGCGGTGTTCTTCTTCCTGCCGGGCGGCATGGGCGTGAACTTCATCAAGCAGTTCAACGGCGCGGGCCTGAGCAAGGAAATCGCGCTGCTGGCGCCGGGCTTCTCGGGCGACGAGGACACCATCGCGGCCGTCGGCGCGCCCATCGAGGGGCTGCGCAACACGTCCCAGTGGGCCGCCGACCTGGACAATCCCGCCAACCGCAAGTTCGTCGACGACTTCACCAAGGCCTACAAGCGCAGCCCCACGCTGTACGCGTCCCAAGGCTATGACGCCGCCATGCTGCTGGACAGCGCGGTGCGCCAGACCGGCGGCAAGCTGGGCGCGGACGCGCTTCGCCCGGCGCTGCGGCGCGCGGACTTCAAGTCCGTGCGGGGGGATTTCAAATTCAACAGCAATCAGTATCCGGTGCAGAACTACTACCTGCGCATCGTCGAGGCGGGCGCGGAAGGCAAGCTGTCCAACAAGCTGTCGGGCACGGTGCTGACCCAGTACCAGGACCCGTTCGCCGCTTCCTGCCGGATGAAGTAGGGCGCTTGCCCGCAACCAGGAGAGACGCATGACCCAGAGCATTACGACGCGCGACGTGACGGTCGCCTCGCACGATGGCAAGTCCTTTGGCGCCTATCTGGCGGTGCCGGCGTCCGGGCGTGGCCCGGGCCTGGTGCTGTGCCAGGAGATTTTCGGCGTGAACGACTTCATGCGCCGCGCCGCGCAGCTGCTGGCCGAGGAAGGCTACGTGGTGCTGGTGCCCGACCTGTTCTGGCGCCAGCAGCCGGGCATCCAGCTGACGGACGGCCCGGCCGACATGCCGCGCGCCTTCGAACTCTACAAGGGCTTCGACGTGGAGCTGGGCCTGCGCGACATCGCCTCGACCATCGCCGTGCTGCGCGAGCTGCCCGAGCAGGAGGGCGGCGTGGGCGTGCTGGGCTATTGCCTGGGCGGCAAGCTTGCCTATCTGGCCGCCTGCCGCACCGACGTGGACGTGGCCGTGGGCTACTACGGCGTGGGCATCGAAGACAGCCTGGCCGAGGCCGAGGGGCTGCGCGGCCGGCTGGTGCTGCATATCGCCGAGCAGGACGGCTTCTGTCCGCCGCCGGCGCGCCAGCGCATCCTGGAGGCGCTGGGCGGCAAGCCCGGCGTGGAACTGTACGTCTATCCGGGCATGGACCACGCGTTCGCGCGCACCGGCGGCGACCACTACGACAAGCCATCCGCGCTGATGGCGCACCAGCGCAGCATGGCCGCGCTGCAGCGCGCCATCGGGCCGGAGTTCGATTATTCGTACCTGTGGGACAAGCACTGCGAGTACGAATTCGGCACGCGCGACGTGGCGGCCACGATGGCCACCATGGTGGCCGAGCCCTACGTGAATCACATCCCCACCATGACGGGCGGCGTGGGTTACAAGGAGCTGAGCCGCTTCTACCAGCATCATTTCGTCAACAGCAATCCTCCCGACACCCGCCTGGTGCCGCTGTCGCGCACGGTGGGCGCCACGCAGATCGTGGACGAACTGCTGTTCTGCTTCACGCACACGACCGAGATCGACTGGATGCTGCCCGGGGTTCCGCCCACCGGCAAGTACGTGGAGATCCCGCTGGTGGCCATCGTGAAGTTCCGCGGCGACAAGCTCTACCACGAGCATATCTATTGGGACCAGGCCAGCGTGCTGGTGCAGGTGGGCCTGCTGGATCCGAAGGGCCTGCCGACGGCCGGCCGCGAAACGGCGGCGAAGCTGCTGGACGAGACGCTGCCGTCCAACACGCTGATGGCGCGCTGGAAAGACAGCGAAGGCAAATAGGAGGCGGCCATGTCATATACCGAAGCGCAACTGGCGGCCATGGTGCGCGGCGACAGCGTGCATCGCGCCGTCTACACCGATCCCGCCATTTTCGACCTGGAGATGCAGCGCATCTACGGCCGCGCCTGGGTCTACGTGGGCCATGAAAGCCAGGTGCCCAGGACGGGCGACTATCACACCACCCGGGTGGGCGACCAGGACGTGCTGATGGTGCGCGCCGCCGACGGCCGCGTGCACGTGCTGTACAACCGCTGTCCCCACAAGGGCGCCAAGGTGGTGGCCGACGGCGACGGCTGCGCGGGCAAGTTCTTCCGCTGCCCGTATCACGCCTGGACCTTCAAGCTGGACGGCAGCCATCTGGGCGTGCCGCTCAAGCAGGGCCTGGAAGGCACTTCCTACGACCCGGCCGATCCGTCGTTCTCGATGCGGCGGCTGCCGCGCGTGGAAAGCTATCGCGGCTTCGTGTTCGCCAGCCAGTCGGCGCAGGGGCAGGGCCTGGAGGAATTCCTGGGCGGCGTGCGCTCGTCCATCGACAACCTTTGCGACCGCTCGCCGGTGGGCGAGGTGGAAGTGGCGGGCGGCATCTTCCGCGTGATGCAGCGCTCCAACTGGAAGGTGTTCTACGAAAACCTGCACGACACCATGCACGCCCGGGTCACGCACGAGTCTTCGTATGCCGCGGCCCGCGACGAGGCCAAGGAGATCGGCGAGATGCCGCTGGAACTCCACATCATGGACGGCAACGGCGAGCCCTACGAATTCTGGGAAAAGCTCGAATTGCGCGCCTACGCCAACGGCCACGGCTACATGGAAGGCATCTTCAATCCAGGCGCGGCCGAGCGCGATCCGGTATCGCGCGCGCATTTCGAGACGCTCACCGCCGCCTACGGCGAAACCCGCGCCCGCGAGATCCTGGGCATGAACCGCCACAACACGGTGATCTACGGCAGCGGCTCGCCCCACACCGTGTTCCAGCAGTTCCGGGTAATCCGCCCCATCGCGGTGGACCGGACGATGATCGAGATCCAGACGTTCCGCTGCAAGGGCGCGCCGGACGGCGTGTTCAAGCGCGCCATGCTGTACGCCAACGTCATCAATTCGCCTTCGTCCAACGTGATGCCGGACGACATCGAACTCTACAACCGCTGCCAGGAAGGCAACGCCACGCGCGGCGGCGACTGGGTCAGCATGCACCGCTACCACGGCAGCGACCGCAGCGACGCGGACGGCATGGTGTCGCTGAACGGCACCAGCGAGCTGCCGATGCGCAACCAGTTCCACGCCTGGAAGACCTATATGGAAGCCGGCGCCGCGCAGACGGGCGCGGCCGCCACGGGAGACGCCGCATGCTGCTAGACCTTGATTTCGACGTCGCGACCGATGCCCTGTCGCCCGCCGACGTGCCGGCCGATGCCTACCACCGCATCGCGCAATTCCTGTATCGCGAGGCCCGCCTGCTGGACGAGCGCCGCCATGCCGACTGGCAGGCGCTGTGGACGGCGGACGGCATGTACTGGATGCCGCGCAAGCCGGGCCAGCAGAGCCCCTACGACCACATCTCGTTGTTCTGGGAAGACCGCATGCTGCGCGACGTGCGCATCCGGCGGCTGGAACATCCGCGCAACTGGTCGCAGCAGCCGCCCACGCGCAGCGCGCGGCTGGTGGGCGGGGTGCAGGTGGAGGGCGTGGACGCGGGCGGCAACCTGGTCGTGCATTCCGTCTTCCAGATGACGGAGTGGCGCAAGCGGCAGCCGCGCCAACTGGCCGGCCGCTATACCCACAAGCTGGCCGCCGACGGCGACGGCTGGCGCATCCGCATGAAGCGGGTGGACCTGGTCAATTGCGACGACGTGCACGACGTGTTCGAGGGGTTCGTGTGAGCGCGCCGGATGCCGCGGTGCTGGCGCTGCACTACCAGAACGACGTGCTGCATCCCGAGGGCAAGATCCGAGTCGGGCTCGACGCGGACGGAACGGCGCGGCGACGCCTGCTGGACGGCGCCGCCGCGTTGCTGGCGGGCGCGCGGGCCGCCGGCCTGCCCATCGTGCACGTGCGCATCGCCTTCCGTCCGGACTACGCCGACCTGCTGGCCAATTGCGACATCTTCCGCAACGTGGCCGCGATCGGCGCGGTGGCGGAAGGGGCGTGGGGCAGCGCCTTCTACGAGGGCTTGCAGCCGCTGGCCGGCAGCGCGCGCGAGTTCGTGGTGAAGCACACCCGCATCAGCGCGTTCCACGGCACGCCGTTGGAGGAAACCCTGCGCGTGCTGGGCACGCGCCGGCTGGTGGTGGCTGGAGTCGCCACGCATTCGGTGGTCGAGGGCACGGTGCGCCACGCGGCAGACATCGGCTACGAGGTGATGGTGGCACAGGACGCCTGCGCTTCGGCCGACCCGGCGGTCCACGAGGCGTCGCTGGCCAGCATGCGCCTGGTCGCGCGCACCGCCACGGTGGCCGACGCGCTGCGCTGGGCGGCCGCGCCGCTTGAGTGTCGATAAGGAAGAATCATGGATTTCACCGGATTTCCCGGCGTGGCCGGCAAGACCGCCATCGTGACGGGCAGCACCCAGGGGCTGGGCGCGGACATCGCGCGCGGGCTCGCCGCGGCGGGCGCCAACGTGGTGCTGGTCGGGCGCAACGCCGAGGCGGGGCGGGCGCTGGAAGCGGCGCTGGCGGGGCGGGCGTTGTATTGCGAGACGGATATCGGGCAGGACGACCAGATACGGCGCTGCCTCGACGCGGCGATGGCGCGCTTCGGGCGGCTGGACATCCTGGTCAACAACGCCTGCCAGTACGCCGACCGCGGGCTGGCGTCCTCCCGCGAGGAATGGCACCGCACCCTGGACACCAACCTGGTGTCGGCGGCCATTTTCACGCAACTGGCGGCGCCCTCGCTGCCGCGCGGCGGGGTGGTGGTGAATATGGGCAGCACGGGCGGCAAGTTCGGCGCGGCGGGGCGCGCGCTGTACCCCGCGTCCAAGGCGGCCCTGCTGCAGATCACCAAGAATTTCGCCGTGGAGCTGGCGCCGGCCGGTGTGCGGGTGCTGGCGGTGTCGCCCGCCTGGACCTGGTCGCCGTCGGTGGAGCAGTTGTCGGGCGGGTCGCGCCAGGCGGCCGACGCCGTGGGCGCGCATTTCCATCCGCTGGGCCGGGTCGGGTCGGGCGAGGAAATCGCCGCCGCCGTGTGTTTCGCCTGCTCGGACGCGGCTTCCTGGATGACGGGCGTGGATATCCCGGTGGACGGCGGATTCTCCATCCTCGGACCCGACCGCGGCATTTCTCCGCGGGCCTGGTTCAAGGAGCTGGCGCCGGCGGGCGGCGTCAGCGGATGACGATCTGCCCTTCTTCCAGCCCGGCCTTGCCGCCGATCTGGTCTTCCAGGAATTCCTGCATCTTGTTGCCCAGCTGAATCGTCACGCCGCTGCAAAAGCGCTTGGCGGCGCCGATGGTGGCGGTTTGCAGGGGCTGGAGTTCGCGCGCCAGCTGGGCTTCCTCCACCTCCAGTTCCAGCAGTTCGTGGCCCAGCTTGGCGTGGGTGTTGCGGGCGCGTTCGGCCACGTCGGCCGGGGCGCGCTGGGGATTGGTCTGCAGGAAGGTCAGCAGCTTTTCCAGCTTGGCCTTTTCCTCGTTCATCTTCTGGCGCTTGCGCGTCAGCGCCGTGCGCTTGATGTCGGCGTGCGGATCGAGGCCGGCCTGCACCAGGGTGGGAATGCCGGAGGGGGCGCCGATGGTGCCGGCGCGCACGCTGCGCAGGGCGCGGGTCTGCCCGCCCGCGATGGCGCTTTGCTGCGTATTGGGCGGGCCGACGTTGATGCTGCCGCCGGCGGCGATATTGCTCTGGCGGATTTCGCGCTCCACTTCCACGTCCTGGCCGGCGCTGACGATCGCGTTGGCGATGAACCGGGCGCGCAGCGTCCCGCCACAGACGATGCGGGCGGTGCGGGCGGCGGCCGCGGCGTCCTGCAGCGCCTCGGCCGTGCCGATGATGCCGCCCTTGACCGTGACGCTGCCGCCGGCTTCCACCAGCGCGGCTTCCATGGTGCCGTTGACGACCACGTCGCCGGTCACGCGGACTTCCATGGTGGCGCTGATGTCGCCGCGGACTTGCAGCGAGCCCTCGAAATTGATGTTGCCCGTCGACAGGTTGACCGCGTCCACCTCGACCATGGGATTGACCTGCACGCCGTGGCTGACCAGGGTGGGCGTGCCGGCGATGGCGGCGCGCAGCAGCAAGGGGTCGTCCGGATCGATCTCCACGCCCGCCAGTTCCTTGGCGAACGGCGTGTCGGGCATTTCGTCGGGCAGCACGGGCGCGCCCAGCACGTCGGTGCCGTCCACGCCAGGCAGCGGCGGCACGCGGCGCATCAGCGGCGTGCCGGGCGATACCAGCAGCAGGTTGCCGAGGTCGCGGTAGTCGACCTGGGCCAGTTCGTCGATATCCTCGCCGCGGGGCTTCAGGCGGTCCAGCAGGCTTTCGAAGCGGGTGGGGGTGCCGCGGGTGGGCGGCGTGCCCTGCGCGACCAGCACGGTTTCACGGCTGCCCTGGCTGACCGCCTCGGCCAGTTCGCGGTCCAGCACGCCGTGGACGATGCCCTGGTCGGCCAGCGCCTGGCGCACGTCCATCAACGAGACGGGCTTGCCGCCCTTGGGCGGGTGCAGGGTCAGCAGCGCCGACATGCGGTCGGCGTCCAGCTCCACTTCGAAACTGCCGTCGACGACCATGCCCACCGGCCCCTGGACGGTGTCCTCGGCCTGGCGGCATTGTTCGATGAAGGCCAGCACCGCATGGCTGTCCAGCGCCTCGGCGGACCAGCCCTGCGCGACGGCGGCGGCGGCCAGCGTGTCCCAGGTGGGGAGGTCGGCATTGAAGGCGGGCGCGTCGATGGCCGGATCGGCCAGCGCGACGTCGGTGTCTTCGCCGTCTCCATTGCTATCGCCGTCGCGCTCGGCCGTCGCGGGCGCGGCGGAGGCCTCTTCCGGCCCGGCGGCGGCCGGGTCGGGACGAGACGGCGGCGTATAGCTTGCCGTCAGCACCAGGGTACCGGCGTCCAGCGTCAGCTGGAGCATGTTTGTTGCGTCCATCTCAGCCTCTCCCGCTTGGCGCTGACGGCCAAGTTCACTCATTTGGTAATGATACGAAATATTAGGTCATATTCTAACGCAAGCAGCTAGGACTACTGGAAAGTAGTTGTACTAGGACCGTCCGCAAGCCCTAATGCCGTCCCTGTTTTGCCCTGGGCGCGCCCGCGCCGGCGCAGGATTAGGACGTCGGCAGGAGCGACAAAACCGCGTCGCCGCAGCAGCATAAGAACTCGCCAACGCGTCCTCGGACGCCGCCGGAGCCCCGTCCATGCACTGCCATGCCCATTCCATCTTCCCGGCCCTGCGCGCCTTCCTGGCGCGCGCCGGGAGCATGGCGGCGCTGGCGGCCTTCGTGGCGGGCGCTCTGGCGCTGGCGCCCGCCCGCCCCGCCGAGGCGGCCGATATCTACCGTTACAAGGACCCCTTCGGCGTCTGGCGGGCGATGAAGGTGCCTACCGGCCATGCCAAGTATTACAAGCGGGCGCAGGCCCGGGCGGCCTGGCGCGGAGGGGGGGTGAAGGTCTGTCTGTCCTGCGATCCCAAGTCGGGCGATGGCGCGCGCCTGGCCTCGCTGGACCCGACGCCGCGCGCCTTGCGCTGGGGCGAGGCCAAGCCGCCCACCGCGCACGACGGGCTGATCGCGCGGGCCGCCCAGGATTCCGGGGTGGACCAGGCCCTGCTCACCGCCGTAATCGCCATCGAATCGGGATTCCGCAGCGACGCGCGCTCGCCCAAGGGCGCGCTGGGCCTGATGCAGCTGATGCCGGCGACGGCGGCCCCGCTGCTGGCGGTCGACGACGTCGAGACCGCCCTGGTGGATCCGGCCACGAACGTGAGGGCGGGATCGCGCCACCTGCGCCGGCTGATCGACCAGTATCCCGGCCGGCTGGACCTGGCGCTGGCGGCCTATAACGCCGGCGAAGGCGCGGTGCGCAAGTACGACGCCGTGCCGCCCTATGCGGAAACCCAGGCCTACGTGCGGGACGTCACCGCCCTGTACGAGCATTACAAGGCGCCCTGAGGGGCGGCCGCGGGCCGGCCCCCCCGGGGCGCGCCATTACATCGATTTGAAGACCTTGTCCGCGATGTCCAGCGTGGACTGGATCACGGCGTCGTCGTGGGTGGCCGACACGAAGCCGGCCTCGAATGCCGAGGGCGCGAAGTGCACGCCGTGGTCCAGCATGGCATGGAAGAAGCGGTTGAATGCCGCCGTGTCGCAGGCCGAGACCTCGGCGAACGACGCCGGCACCTTGTCGCTGAAATAGATGCCGAACATGCCGCCCACCGAATCCGCGGAAAACGCCAGGCCGGCGGCGCGCGCGCGCGCTTGCAGGCCCTGGGCCAGCTTGGCGGTCTGGGCCGACAGCTTGTCGTAGAAGCCGGGAGCGGCGATCAGGCGCAGCGTGGCCAGGCCGGCGGCCACGGCCACCGGGTTGCCCGACAGCGTGCCCGCCTGGTAGACGCCGCCCAGCGGGGCGATGTGCTTCATGATCTCGGCGCTGCCGCCGAAGGCGCCCACCGGCATGCCGCCGCCGATCACCTTGGCCAGCGTGGTGATGTCGGGCTTGACGCCGGTCAGGCCCTGCACGCCTTGCGGGCCCACGCGGAAGCCGGTCATGACTTCGTCGAAGATCAGCAGCGCGCCGTGCTGCGTGCAGACTTCGCGCAGGCCTTCCAGGAAGCCCGGGGCCGGCTTGATGAGGTTCATGTTGCCGGCGACCGGCTCCACGATGATGCACGCGATATCGGCGCCGTGCTGGGCGAAGGCTTCGCGCACGGCTTCCAGGTTGTTGTATTCCAGGGTCAGCGTGTGCGACACGAACTCGGGCGGCACGCCGGCCGAGCTGGGGTTGCCGAAGGTCAGCAGGCCGGAGCCGGCCTTGACCAGCAGGCTGTCCGAGTGCCCGTGGTAGCAGCCTTCGAACTTCACGATCTTGGCGCGGCCGGTGGCGCCGCGCGCCAGGCGGATGGCCGTCATGGTGGCTTCCGTGCCCGAGCTGACCAGGCGCACCTGTTCCAGCGAGGGCAGGCGCGAGATCAGGACCTCGGCCAACTCGATTTCCGCTTCGGTGGGCGCGCCGAACGACAGGCCGTTGACGGCGGCTTCCTGCACCGCGCGCACCACGTCGGGGTGCGAGTGGCCCAGGATGGCGGGGCCCCAGGAACCGACGTAATCGATGTACTGCTTGTCTTCCGCATCCCACACGTAAGGACCTTGCGCGCGCTTGATGAAGCGCGGCGTACCGCCCACTGAGCGGAAGGCGCGCACGGGCGAGTTGACGCCGCCGGGGATGCTGCGGCAGGCGCGTTCGAATAGCTGGGCGTTACTGGACATGGCGTTCAAGGCTTGCGGTTGGGGTTGGCGGAATAGGGCGCGGCGCAGGCCGCCGCGGCGGCACGGATGCTGGGCGCTTCGAAAAGGGCGGTGATGACGGCGATGGAATCGGCGCCGGCCTGCGCCACCAGCGGGGCGTTGGCCGGCGTGATGCCGCCGATGGCCACGACGGCCGGGCGCGGCGCGTCGCGCTCGTCCGTCAGGCGGCGGGCCTCCGTCAGGACCGAGAGCGGCGCCCGCACGGTGTCGGGCTTGACCGTCGAGGCGAACATGGCCCCGAAGGCGATGTAGTCGGCGCCGGCGTCGAGCAGTTCGCGGGCGCGGCCGAGATCGTCGTAGCTGGAGCCGCCGAGGATCAGGTCGGGGCCGGCCTCGGCGCGGATGCGCGCCAGGCTGTCGTCGTCGCGGCCGACGTGGGCGCCGTCGGCGCCCACTTCCAGCGCCAGGCGCCAGTCGTCATTGATCAGGAATACCACGCCCAGTTCACGGCACAGCGGCGCCAGCGCGCGCGCCTGCTCGGCGCGCACGGCGTCGGGCACGTTCTTGCGGCGCAGTTGCAGCGAGCGCATGCCGCCTTCGGCGGCCTTGCGGACCGCCTGGAGCAGGCGCTCGGTGTCGTCCCATTCGGGGGTGACGCCGTACAGGCCGGAGGGAAAGCGCAGCGGTTTCATTGCGGTTGGATCCGGTTGGGGATGCGCCGGCCCATGCCCGGCAGGAAGCTGGCGGCGATGGCGGCATCGGCGTGGGCCAGGCCCTGGCGCACGGCTTCCGGCATCTCCAGGCCCCGCGCCAGCATGGCGGCGATGGCGGTGGCGGCCACGCCGCCCGCGTCGCCGTTGCGGTCGGGGGGCGCCTGCCAGGGCAGGGTGCTGGTCTGGCCGTTGGGGCCGAGCAGCATGTTGGCATAGTGGCCCGGACGCTGGGGGCTGCCCAGGACGAGCACCCATTCCGCGCCCGCCGCCACCAGGGCGTGCATGGGAGAAGGTGCGTCCCCGATATCGATGTCGCCGTCGGCATGCCATTGCGCCAGGCGCAGGTGCTCGATGACCAGCAGGTCGGTCTGCGGCAGCACCAGCTCCAGGGTGGCGGCCAGCAGGTCGTCGGCCTCGTCCTCGTCGGCGGCATTGTCCGGCGGCTGGGCGCGCTGGCCCAGGTGCAGGACCAGGGGCACCTGGCTGTAGTCGGCGGCGACCTGCGCGGCTACGCTGGCCGTTTCCGCAGTGTATAGTCCGCCCACCTTGATGGCCTGCACCGACATGTCTTCGAGCAGGCAGCGCGCCTGGTCGTCCAGCAGGTCGGGCGAAACGGGATGGACTTCTTCGATGCCGGCGGTATCGCGCACGGTCAGCGCGGTCACGGCCGCCAGGCCATGGCAGCCCAGGCGGGCGCAGGTAACGGCGTCTGCCGGCAAGCCGTCGGAGCCCGAGGGATCGAGCGGACCGAAGACCAAAACGAGAGGGGGAGTAACGGGGGCCACTTGGACAGCGCTTGAGTAAGGGTACCCGGACTCATTTGCGACGAATCAGGGGAACCCCTATTGGGTTTCGGTAAGATTGTCCCCATTCTAATGGAAGCCCCTTACCTTTGCCCTGCCGCCGGGGCGAGGGCCGGGATTTGATGTAAGAGAGAACTATGCGTACTTGGATGTGTTTGATTTGCGGCTGGGTCTACGATGAAGAATCCGGCCTGCCCGACGAGGGCATTGCGCCCGGCACCCGCTGGGAAGACGTGCCGCCGAATTGGGTCTGTCCCGAATGCGGCGCGCGCAAAGAGGACTTCGAACTGATGGAAATCTGACGCGGCACCGCCGACATATTCCGCCAAGGCTCGTAAGATGGGATTCAAGCCCCATCCCTCGCAACCGTAGGACGGCCTGCCGCAAGGCATGATGAGCCGCGTTCGCGCGGCCCGTCCTCCGGTTCTCTCAGACCACCCACGAAGGGGTTGCCATGACGGAAAAACATAACGACGAATCCACGACGCAGGCGGCCAATTTCGCCAACCAGTTCCTGATCGCCATGCCGGGCATGGTGGAAGGCAGCCTGGCGGGCTCGGTCATCTACGTTTGCGAACACACCGAGCGTGGCGCGCTGGGCCTGGTCATCAACCGGCCCACCGACCTGACGCTGGGCACCTTGTTCGAACGCATCGACCTCACGCTTGAGATCGGTCCCGTGAAAGACACCCTGGTTTTCTTCGGCGGTCCGGTGCAGACGGACCGCGGTTTCGTGCTGCACGCGCCCGCGGGCGACTACAGCTCCAGCATCAAGCTCGGCGACATGGCGCTGACCACCTCGCGCGACGTGCTGCAGGCCGTCGCCGAAGGCAACGGGCCGGCGCGCATGCTGGTCACGCTCGGCTATGCCGGCTGGGGCGCGGGCCAGCTCGAAAGCGAGATGGCCCAGAATGCCTGGCTCAGCGTGGGCGCCGACGACAGCATCATCTTCGACGTGCCGCCCGAGGACCGCTACCCCGCCGCGCTGAAGCTGCTGGGCATCGATCCGGTGATGCTGGCGGGCGACGCGGGCCATGCCTGAAGAAACCCTGCTGGCCTTCGATTTCGGCGAGAAGAAGATCGGCGTGGCCATCGGCAACACGCTGACGCGCCAGGCGCGCCCGCTGGAAATCATCTTCGGCGAAGTCCGCGAGGCGCGCTTCGGCCGCATCGCGGCGCTGCTGCAGGAATGGCAGCCGCGCCGCGTCGTGGTCGGGCTGGCACTGGACTCCGACGGCGGCGAGCAGCCGGCCACCGCGCGCTGCCGCCGCTTCGCCAATCAGTTGCACGGCCGCTACGGCGTCGCCGTCGAACTGGTCGACGAGCGCGGCTCCAGCATGGAAGCGCAGCGCCTGCTGGGCACGCATGCCGCCGATGACGCGATGGCGGCGACTGTTATCCTGCAACGATATCTCGACACCCTGCCGGCGGCCTGACGCTCGCCGCCCGGCTTGCCTATGCTCAATCCGCAACTCGATCGCCGCGGCGAACTGATACACCTGCTGACCACCGAAGGCTTGCCCCGGCGCCACGTCGAGCGGCTGCTGGAGGCCGCGCGCGGCTGCGCCGCCGGCGCTACGCCGCAAGGCCCCGCCTCCGGGCTGCCGGTGTTCCTCTGCCTGCCTGAAGACGCCGCCCGCGACCGCGACGCCTATGCGGCCGCCGCTTCCGGCCTGTCGCTGCGGCCGGTGGAACTGGACGCGCGGGCTGGCGACGCGCTCGCCGGCACCGTCGCCGGCCTGGAGCCGGGCCTGCTGGTGCTGCGCCACGCCGCCAGCGGCGCGGCCCATTGCGCGGCGGCCCACGCGGCGCCGGGCCTGCGCGTGCTTAACGCGGGCGACGGCAGCCATGCCGATCCCGTGCCGGCCCTGGCGCTGGTGCAGGCCATGCTGGAGTCCGGGCTGGACCTGACCAATATCGCGGCGACGCTGGTGGGCGACGTCCTCCACTCGGGCGTGGCGCGCTCGGTCATCCATGCCATGACGACGCTGGGCGTGCCGGAAGTCCGCGCGGCGGCGCCGCGCAGCCTGCTGCCCGAGGGCCTGGCGCAACTGGGCGCGCGCGCCTGCGCCTCGCTGCGCGAGGGGCTGCAGGACGCCGACGTCGTGATCGTCCTGCCCCTGGGCGTGGAGCGGCTGAGCGGCGCGCTGCTGCCCTCGGCCCGCGAGTACGCGCATGCCTGGGGCCTCGCGCCCGGCGTGCTGGCCGGCGCCCGGCCCGAGGCGCTGCTGCTGCCCGCGGGTGAGCTGACGCCCGGCGTCGAGGTCGACGGCGACGTCGCGGCCAGCCTGGCGCCCATGCAGGCGCGGCTGGACGGGCTGGAACAGAGCCTGCGCCAGGCCGCCCTGGCCGTGCTGGCGGGAGACGCGCCATGAGGCTGCACATCGCCAACGGTCGGCTCATCGATCCCGCGAACGGGGTGGACGGCGAGCACGATCTCTACATCGCCGACGGCCACGTCGCGGCGGTGGGCCAGGCGCCCGACGGCTTCCACGCCGATCGCCGGCTCGACGCCCGGGGGCTGGCGGTGCTGCCGGGCCTGGTCGACCTGTCCGCGAGGGTGACCCAGCCGGGCGCCGCGGCCTTCGCGCCCGCCGAACTGCGCGCCGCCCTGGCCGGCGGCGTGACCACGCTGGTATTGCCGCCGGACGCCGGCGCGCCCCTGGACGAGCCGGGCAAGGTGGACGCCTTGATGCGCCAGGCCGAACCCGGACACTGTCGGGTGCGTCCGCTGGGCGCGATGACGGTCGGGCTCGCCGGCGAAACGCTGGCGGAAATGGACCTGCTGGCCGCGGCCGGCTGCCTGGCCTTCGCCCAGGGCGACCTCGGCATCGCCGACACGCGAGCGCTGTGGGGCGCCATGCGTTATGCCAGCGGCCAGGGGCACGCCCTGTGGCTGCGGCCGCAAGATCCCTGGCTGGCCCGCGGCGCGGTCGCCGCCAGCGGCGCCTATGCCGAACGCCTCGGCCTGCAGGGGTTGCCGCCGCAGGCCGAGACACTGGCCCTGCAAACCATTTTCGAATTGCAGCGCGCCACCGGCGCGCGCGTGCACCTGGCCCGCCTGTCGACCGCGGCCGGCCTGGACCTGCTGCGCGCCGCCAAGCGCGAAGGCCTGCCCGTGACGGCCGACGTCTCGGCCAACAGCCTGCACCTGACCGACGTCGACATCGGCTTCTTCGATACGAATTTCCATCTCCAGCCGCCACTGCGCGGCCAGCGCGACCGCGCCGCCATCCAGGCCGCGCTCGCCGACGGCGTGATCGACGCGCTGTGCTCCGACCACACGCCGGTCGAGAGCCAGGCCAAGGCCGCGCCGTTCCCCTTGTCCCAGCCTGGGGCCACGGGGCTGGAGCTGCTGCTGTCGCTGGCCCTGAAGTGGGCGCGCGACAGCCGGCGGCCCGTGTCCGAAGCGCTGGCGCGGGTCACCAGCGGCCCCGCGGCCGTGCTGCGCGCGATCACGCCGCTGGCGCCGCCGGCCGGCCAATTGGGCGTGGGGGCGCCGGCCGACCTGTGCCTGGCCGACCTGGACGCCGAATGGCTGATAATGCCCGGCGCGCTGCAAAGCCGCAGCGGCCACACCCCGTTCGCGAGTATGATGCTGCCCGGCCGTGTACGCGCCACCGTCGTGGGTGGCAGCCTGGCCTGGGAGACTACGGTTTGAAGCTGCTGCGCTTTGTCCTGAGGCTGTTCCTCGTGGTGCCCTGGATACTCTTCGGCCTGCTGTGCGTGGGCCTGGTGTATCCGATGCTCGGAAACCGCGCGCGCGCCTGGCTGAACCGCCGCTGGTCGCGCTGCCTGATGGCGTTCTGTGGACTGCGGGTCATCCTGAAAGGCGAACCGCGCCTGACCGGCCCGGTGCTGATGGTGGCCAACCACGTCTCGTGGATCGACATTTTCGTGCTGAACTCGGCCCGCGCCATGTCCTTCGTCGCCAAGAGCGAAATCCGCAGCTGGCCGATCATCGGCTGGCTCGTCGCCGGCGCCGGCACTCTCTTCATCGAACGCGGGCAGCGCCACGCCGTGCACGCGATGGGCGAAGCCATGCAGGCCCGCTTCAAGCAGGGCGACGCCGTGGGCCTGTTCCCCGAAGGCACGACCAGCGTAGGCTTCGAACTGCTTCCCTTCCACGCCAGCCTGTTCGAACCCGCCCGTTCCGCCGCCGTCGAAATCCAGCCCGTCGCGCTGCGTTTCCTGCAGCACGGCCAACGCAGCGGCTACGCCGCCTTCGTCGGCGAGGAATCCCTGGTCGCCAACCTCTGGCGAGTGCTGGGCGTGACCGGCCTGGCCGTCGAAGTCGTCTTCCTGCCCCCGCTGCCCGCCCGCCATCCCGACGGCACCCTGCCCACCCGCCTCGAACTCTCCCACCAGGCCCGCGACGAAATCCTGAGCGTGCTGTAACGCCGGCGACACCGGCGTCCGAAGGCCGCCGGAACGAATTGCGCCGCTCCTCCCAGGCGCCTTGGCACCCGCGCGACGCTTCACCTTCACAACGCAAGACACCGCGTAAGCCTCCGGCCAGCCGCCCGCGCGGCCGGCCGGAGGCGGGCGTCTCAAGAACCCAAACCCACCGACCAACACCCCAACCCCACCCCTACCTCCCCCCGCCAGAAAACTCGCAACAACTCTCCGCCAACCCCGCCACGCTCTCGCAAAACCCCACATCCGCATCCCTGCGGAACATCGCGCAATACACCGATTGCGGCGGCGCGAGGCTGGTGCGCGCGATAACGAGCTGCTTCGCGCTCACCATGTCGGCGAAGTAATCGCGCGGCAGGCAGCTGACGCCGAACCCCGCCGCGGTCAGCCCGGCCATGGCGATCAGGCTGTTGATGGTGAAGATATTGCTGACCGGCGTGTGCGGCCGCAGCCAGCCGTCGTAGATCATGTTCAGGCCCGACTCCCGGCTCTGCCGCAGCAACGGCAGAGCCGCGATATCCGCCGGCGTGTAGACGCGGCTGGAATCGATCATGTCCGGGCTGCCCATCCAGGCGAACTCCAGGCGCTGCAGCGGCACCACCTGCACGTTCGGCTCCGCGAATTCCCCGTGCAGGAAGGCCATGTCCAGTTGGCCCGCCTGCAGGCGCTTGAGCAGGTCCCCGCCCAGGTCGATGTGCGGCTCCAGCGTGATGCGGGGGTAGTGCGCCCGCAGCAGCCGGATCAGCGCCGGCAGCCACGTCATCGCGGTGATCTCGGTGATGCCGAAGCGGAACGTGCCGGTCAGCATGTGCTGGCCCTTCAGCCGCACCAGCAGCCGGTCGCGGTGGCCCAGCATTTCCTCGGCCAGGGCATAGACCTCATGGCCGCGCGCGGTCAGTTCCGCGCGATGGCCGGAGCGGTCGAACAGCGCGATGTCGAAGTCGGCCTCCAGCTCCTGGATGCGCTTCGTGATCGCGGACTGCGTGGTGTGGAGCTTTTGCGCCGACGCGGCAAACGTGCCCAGCCTGACCGTCCAGTACAGGGCTTCGATCTGTTTGAAGGTCAACATCCGGCAGGGCCTCGCGAGTCGGTTTTCATTCCGAAATTTCCATTAAGGGCTAACCCCTATATTCCATAAAGTGATTGAGTTCGTAGAAATTTAATCCCTTTTATGGATTTGCAAAAGCTCGCACCATGGCGCCTGCCCATTCAATCACCGACTCAGGATTTTGCAGACCGCCATGGCCTCTATTCACACCGGCGCCCGGATATTGCCCGCTACCCCCGTCGCTTCCGCTGCGGTTCTCCAGGCGCTGGCCGGCATCGTCACGCCGCACCTCAGCGACAACCTCGCGCGCCGCGAAGGCATATCGGGCCTGCGCCGCTACCACGGCGCCGGCAAGCTGGTGGGCACGGCCCTGACCGTCAAGACCCGCCCTGGCGACAACCTGCTCATCTACAAAGCCATGATGCTTGTGCAGCCCGGCCACGTGCTGGTGGTGGACGCCGGCGGCGACCTTTCCAACGCCGTGCTGGGCGAAATCATGAAGCGCTACCTCCAGGTCCATGGCTGCGCCGGCGTGGTGGTGGACGGCGCCATCCGCGACGTGGCCGCCTTCGAGGCCGACAGCTTTCCCTGCTACGCGCGCGGCCACATCCACCGCGGCCCCTACAAGGACGGCCCGGGCGAGGTCAACGTGCCCGTCTCGATCGGCGGTCAGGTGATCAACCCCGGCGACATCGTGGTGGGCGACGAGGACGGCCTGGTCAGCTTCGCGCCCGCCGAGGCCGACGCCCTGATCGCGGCGGCGCAGGCGCACGCCGCCAAGGAAGAGCGCATCATGGCCGAGATCGCCGGCGGCGCGAAGGCGCAAAGCTGGATGCAGGCCGCCTTCGCCGCGAAGGGCTTGGAATGAACGCCGCCGCGAGCGAGTTCCTGGCCGACCGGGCCCGCGCCATCAAGCCCTCGCCCAGCATGGCGGCCAAGAGCCGCGTGGACCAGCTGCGCGCGCAGGGCAGGGACATTATCGACTTCACCGTGGGCGAACCCGACCTGCCCACGCCCGCGCACATCGTGCAGGCCGGCATCGACGCGCTCAACAGCGGCGACATCCGCTACACCGCGTCCGCCGGCGCCAAGCCCTTGCTGGAAGCCGTGCGCGCCAAGTTCCAGCGCGAGAACGGATTGGAGTACGCGCTGGACGAACTGATCGTCGGCGTGGGCGCCAAGCAACTCATCTTCACCGCGCTGGCCGCCACCGTGCAGGCCGGCGACGAGGTCATCATCCCCGCGCCGTACTGGGTGTCGTACCCGGACATGGTGCTGGTCAACGACGGCACGCCCGTCGTGGTCGCGTGCCCCGAATCCGACGGCTTCAAGCTCACGCCCGAGGCGCTGGAGCGCGCGATCACGCCGCGCACCAAGTGGCTGCTGCTGAACACGCCCGGCAATCCCACCGGCGCGATGTACGGCGCCGACGAACTGCGCGCGCTGGGCGACGTGCTGGCGCGGCATCCGCAGGTCTGGCTGATGACCGACGAAATCTACGAACACCTGGCTTACGGCGACGAGCGCCACCTGTCGCCCGCGGCGGCGGTGCCCGCGCTGGCCGGCCGCTGCCTCACCATCAACGGCGTATCCAAGGCCTATGCCATGACCGGCTGGCGCCTGGGCTACGCGGGCGGTCCGAAGGCGCTGATCAAGGCCATGTCCACGCTGATCTCGCAAAGCACCAGCTGCGTCAGCGCCATCAGCCAGTCCGCCGCCCGCGTGGCGCTCACTGCCGACCAGGGTTGCGTGCGCGAGGCCGCGGAGGTGTTCCACGCGCGCCGCGACCGCATCGAGGCCTTGCTCGATGCGGTGCCCGGCATCCGCTGCCCGCGGCCGCAGGGCGCGTTCTACGTCTACCCGTCGGTGGAGGGCCTGCTGGGCAAGCGCACGGCAGACGGCCGCGAACTGCGGACCGACCTGGACGTCGTGATGTTCTTGCTGGACGACGCCGGCGTCGCGGTGCTGGACGGCGCGGCCTACGGCCTGTCGCCGTATCTGCGGCTGAGCTTCGCCACGTCGATGGAGAACATCGAGGAAGGCTGCCGACGCATCCGCGAGGCATGCGCCGGCTTGATTTGAACGCGGGCGGCCCCGGGGCCGTCCGCAACGGCAGTACCCATACCTACATTTCAGGGGAAATAGCATGAAGACCACCATCGCTTCCTTCGTCGCCGCCGCCGGCCTGGCCGCCGCGCTGGCTCCCGCCGCCCACGCCGACACGCTGGCCGACATCAAGGCGCGCGGCAAGTTCATCTGCGGCACCATGGGCACCGCCGAGCCGTTCAGCTTCCAGGACCCGAAGACCCGCGGCATCGTCGGCTACGAGGTCGACATGTGCCAGGCGGTCGCCGACAGCCTGGGCGTGCCCCTGGAGCTCAAGCTCATCGCCGTTGAAGCCCGCATCCCCGAACTGATCGCGGGCCGCGTCGACGTCGTGGCGGCCAACCTGGGCTGGAGCCCCGAGCGCGCGCAGCAGATCGACTATTCGCACCAGCATTTCGTGAGCCTGCAGAAAGTGCTGGCGCGCGATTCGGAGAGAGACCTGAAGGCGCCCGCCGACCTTGCCGGCAAGCGGGTCAGCGCGGTGCGCGGCTCGTCGTCCGAGCAGGGCGCCCGCAAGAACATCCCCAACGTCGAGCCCGTGACCTTCAAGGACCCCAGCGGCGCCTTCCTGGCGTTGCAGCAAGGCAAGGTCAGCGGCTTCGTGGCATCCGAACTCATGCTGGTCAAGCTCAAGCAGCAGGCCGCCGGCAGCGCCGTCCCGGTCAAGATCCTGGAGCCCGCGCTCTTCGTCGAGCCCTGGGGCATGGGCGTGCGCAAGGGCGACAGCGCGATGCTGGAGCAGGTGAACAAGGTGCTCGACGGAATGGAAGCCTCGGGCCAGGCCGCCAAGACCTTCGACAAATGGTTCGGCGCCGGCACCCAGTTCGACATGAAGCGCGACTTCCGCATCGAAGCCATCAAGGGTTGACGCGCCGCGCGCGCTGGAGCCTGGTTCGATGCATTACGTTTTCGACTTCGGCGCCATCTTCCAGGGCGAGTATCCGGACTGGCTGCTCAGGGGGTTCATCACGACCCTGGCGCTGGCCGGATTCGCCTGGATCCTGGCGTTCCTGGTGGGCAGCCTGCTGGCGGTGATCCGCCTGACGGGCTCGCCCGTGGCCAATGGGTTGATCGCGACCTACGTCGCTTTCCACCGCAACGTGCCCATGCTGGTGCACATTCTTTTCTGGTACTTCGGCGTGCCGGCATTGTTGCCGCAGGCCGCGACCGACTGGCTCAACAGCCACGGCAGCGAATTCATCCTGTCCTGCATCGCGATCGGGCTGGTGATGTCCGCCTACGTCTGCGAAGACCTGCGCAGCGCGGTGCGGGGCATCCCGGCGGGACAGGTCGAGGCGGCGCGGGCGCTGGGCCTGGGCTTCCTGGCCACCATGCGCAAGGTCGTGTTGCCGCAGGCTTTCCGCATCGCGATCCCGCCCTTGCTCAACCAGACGCTGCTGCTCTTGAAGAACACCAGCCTGGCCATGGCCATCGGCGTGACCGAACTCACCGCCGCCGGCCGCGAGATCGAGAACTACACGTTCCGCACTTTCGAGGCCTATGCCGTCGTCACCGTCATCTACCTGGTGCTGTCGTTCCTGATCATGGGGGGCGGCGCTCTCCTGCAACGGCGCTACCGTCCGCTGGGAGCGCGCTGATCATGTGGGACATACTCAAGGACAACTGGCTGCTCCTGCTCGTGGGGCAGTATCCGCACGGCCCGGTGGGCGGCCTGGCCGCCACGTTGGGGCTGGCCGCCGTCAGCCTGGCGCTGGCGCTGCCTTGCGGCGTGCTGCTGGCGCTGGGCCGGATCAGCCCCTACCGGGTCTTCTACTGGCCGGCGTCGGCCGTGGTCTACCTGGTGCGCGGCCTGCCGTTGCTGATGTTCATTTTCTGGGCGTATTTCTTCGTGCCGCTCATCATCGGCCGCCCGGTGGCCGGCACCACCACCATGGTGGTGGCGCTGGTCTGCTACGAAAGCGCCTACCTGGCCGAGATCATCCGCGCCGGCATCCAGGCGCTGCCGCCGGGGCAGCAGGAAGCCAGCCGCGCGCTGGGCCTGTCGTACATGCAGACCATGCGGCGCGTGATCCTGCCGCAGGCGCTCTACAACATGCTGCCCAGCATGCTCAGCCAGTTCGTTTCCACGGTGAAGGAAACCTCGCTGGCCTACGTCATCAGCGTCCAGGAACTCACCTACGCGGCCAACCAGATCAACAGCGTGCTGCTGACCAAGCCTTTCGAGGTCTTCGGGCTGCTGGCGCTGACCTATTTCATCCTGAATTTCGGGCTGAGCTCATTGGTGCACCTGACCGAACGCCGTATCGGCAGGCGCCGCGCCGGGCTCATGCCTGCTCCTCGCGCGGTGCCGACATGATCCGATTTTCCGAAGTGCAGAAGTGGTATGGCCAATACCAGGCGTTGTCCGATGTGACGGCGCGGGTGGGGCAGGGCGAAGTGGTGGTGGTGTGCGGCCCCTCCGGGTCGGGCAAGTCCACGCTGATTCGCACGGTCAACCGGCTGGAACCCATCCAGAAAGGCGTGATCGAGGTCGACGGCCAGGACATCTATGGCCCCAAGGTGCACCTGGACACCCTGCGCAGCCATATCGGCTTCGTATTCCAGCAGTTCAACCTGTTCCCGCACCTGTCGGTGCTGGAAAACCTGATGCTGGCCCCGCTGCAACTCAAGCGCGCCCGCCGCCCCGAGGCGCGCGAACGCGCCCTGCAACTGCTGGAACGGGTGGGCCTGACACACAAGGCCGAGGCCTATCCCGCGCAGTTGTCGGGCGGCCAGCAGCAACGCGTCGCCATCGCCCGGGCGCTGGCCATGAACCCGCCCGTCATGCTGTTCGACGAGCCCACCAGCGCGCTGGACCCGGAGATGGTGGGCGAGGTGCTGCAAGTGATGAAGGGCCTGGCCAAGGACGGCATGACCATGGTCTGCGTGACCCACGAAATGGGCTTCGCGCGCGAGGTCGCGGATCGGGTGTGGTTCATGGACGCGGGGCGGATCGTCGAAACCGGAACGCCGGAAGAGTTCTTCACCCGGCCGGGGACGGCGCGGGCGCAGAAGTTTTTGGCGGAGATCCGGCATTGAAGGGCTTGTGCGGGGCTGGGTCCCGGGGCGGTCGGTGGGTTTGGGTTCTTGAGACGCCCGTCGCGTCGGGGGCCTGGGGTGCGCGGGGCCACGATTGCGGTCCGGAGCCTTCGCTCCGGACTTGCCTCGGCGGCCCCCCCCATCGTCATCCTCGTTGTCGCCTGCGGCGACTGCCTTCGGATTCCCTCGGGCTTATCGACGCCCCGCGCACCCCAGGCCCCCGACGCGACGGGCTCTGGTGGTTGAAACCTGGCGGTCGCCGGGGAGGATCAGGTGCTTAGGGTTCTTGCCCCGGGTGGTGGGGTGGTGAAGGATCTTGCGGGGCCCGCCTCGGGCCGGCCGCGCGGGCGGCTGGCCCGAGGCTTACGCGGTGTCTTGCGTCGTGTTGGGGCGCTGCGCGATTGTGGACGGGATGCTGGTGCCTGATACCTTCGGTGCTTGATACCTGTGTGAGATGACGGTCCGTCTCGTCACTTGAACCCCGCCGCCGGATGGGTGGCGCGCGTACGGGTGGGAGTGTCATAAATTTTGTGTTTGAGGCCTAACATCTCGCTCAAGGAGCATGTATGGCTACCAGGAAAAAGACACCCCTTCGGGAATTGCCGGCTATCCCGGCAGAGTTGGTCGATCAATTCGTTA
>Ga0222427_100354_pt1 | contig 82593 bp, 88 predicted proteins | sample 2B20Ametagenome_FD_182890 | JGI IMG/M metagenome (GOLD analysis project Ga0222427, IMG submission 182890) | Enriched microbial communities from leaf-cutter ant dump, University of Wisconsin, Madison, United States - 2B20A (version 2) | ecosystem: Environmental > Terrestrial > Nest > Insects nest... | reverse complement strand
GCGGCAGCGCGAAGAACTGGCCGTCGTGCACGCGGCTGGGCACCAGGTAGTCGCGCGCGCCTTCGGGCGTGCTCTTGCCCAGCATGGGCGTCTCGATGTCGATGAAGCCTTCCTTATCGAGGAAGTTGCGCACCTGGATGGCGGTCTTGTAGCGCAGCATCATGTTGCGCTGCATGTGCGGGCGGCGCAGGTCCATCACGCGGTGCGTGAGGCGCGTGGTTTCCGACAGGTTCTCGTCGTCCATCTGGAAGGGCGGCGTGACCGAGGGGTTGAGCACGTTCAGTTCGTGGCACAGCACCTCGATCTGGCCGCTCTTGAGCTTATCGTTGGTCGTGCCTGCAGGGCGGGCGCGCACCAGGCCCTTGACCTGGATGCAGAACTCGTTGCGGATGTCCTCAGCGGTCTTGAACATCTCGGCGCGGTCGGGGTCGCACACCACCTGCACGTAGCCTTCGCGGTCGCGCAGGTCGATGAAGATCACGCCGCCATGGTCGCGGCGGCGGTTCACCCAGCCCGAGAGGGTGACGGTTTGGCCCATCAGGGCTTCGGTCACGAGACCGCAATAGTGGGAACGCATGGCCATGGCAGAACTTCCGGCGCCTCGTGGGCGCTGTTTAAAGGGTTATTTGGGAGAAGCGAGCGCTGGGTCGGGCGGAGCAACCACGCCCATCGAAACAATGTATTTGAGGGCCGCATCCACGCTCATGTCGAGCTCGACGCAGTCGCTCTTGCGCACCATCACGAAGTACCCGCCCGTGGGGTTGGGCGTGGTGGGCACGTACACGCTCACGAACTCGTCGCGCAGGTAGGCCGCTACCTCGCCGCTGGGCGCGCCGGTGACGAAGGCCACCGTCCACACGCCCTCGCGCGGCCACTGCACCAGCACGGCCGTGCGAAAGGCGTTGCCGCTTTCGGAGAACAGCGTGTCCGACACCTGCTTGACGCTGGAATAGATGGAGCGCACCACCGGGATGCGGTGCACCAGCGCGTCACCCCACTGCACGAGCTTGCGGCCCGCGAAGTTGCTGGCCGTGGCGCCCACCACCAGCAGGATCAGCAGCGTGAGCACCACGCCGAAGCCCGGCACATGCACCCCCAGCAGCCGGTCGGGGTGCCATGCCTCGGGCAGGATCTGCAGCGTCTGGTCGAGCGTGCTCACGATCCAGTGGAGCACCCAGGCAGTGATCACCCCCGGCACGATCACCAGGAGGCCGGTCAGCAGCCATTTGCGCAGGGCAGACATCAAGGCGATCAATCCGCAGAAGTTGTAGGGGCAGAACTAGTGCTAGCGCTTGCTGGGCTTGCGCTGGCAGCTTCTGTTTTAGGAGCATCCGAAGCGGCGGGCGCAGCGCTGCCGGCGCTGTTGCCGCCACCGCCGCGGAAGTCGGTCACATACCAGCCCGATCCCTTGAGCTGGAAGCCGGCGGCCGTCACCTGCTTGGAGAAGGCAGCGGCGCCGCAGGCGGGGCACTCGGTCAGGGGTGCATCGGAGATTTTCTGCAGCACATCCTTGCTGTGGCCGCAGGCGCTGCATTTGTAGGCGTAGATGGGCATGGAAAAAGCTGAAAACCAATGAGAAAAGCCCGCGATTATAAATCGCGGGCTGTAACGCAGTGCTCAGGGCTTCGCGGCCTGCTGCTGCACGTGGCGGCGGCGCTCGCGGGCGGCGATCATGTAGCTCGCCACCACCACGAACACGGCAACGACGCCGATCACGATGGTCGCCAGGGCATTCACCGCCGGGTCCAGCCCCAGGCGGGCGCGCGAGAAGATCACCAGCGGCAGCGTGGTGGAGCCCGGCCCGGAGAGGAAGGCGGAAATCACCACGTCGTCCAGCGACAGCGTGAAGGTCAGCAGCCACGCCGCCATCATCGACTGGGCGATGCTGGGCAGGGTCACGTAGAAGAACACCTGCAGCGGGCGCGCGCCCAGGTCCTGCGCGGCCTCTTCCAGCTGCGGGTTGAGGTCGCGCATGCGCGCCGACAACACCACCGTGGCGTAGGCCACGCCCACCAGCAGGTGGCCGATCCAGATGGTGACGAGGCCCCGCTCGGGGTAGCCGAAGGCGCGTTGCAGCGACACCAGCATGAGCAGCAGCGACAGGCCCACCAGCACGTCGGGCATGACCAGCGGCGCGCGCGTCATCGCGGCGAACAGCGCCCGGCCGCGCCAGCGCGGCATGCGTTCCAGCGCCAACGCCGCCAGCGTGCCCAACACCACGGCCCCGGTGGCGGTGGCCGCCGCGATGCGCAGCGAGAGGAACAGCCCCTCGCGGATGGCCTGGTCCTGCGCGAGCTTTTCGTACCAGCGCAGGCTGAAGCCCGTCCACACGTTGGGCACGGGCGATTCGGTGAAGCTGAACACCACCAGGGCCACGATGGGCAGGTAGAGGAAGGCGAAGCCGGCCAGCAGCCAGAGCCGGCCGGTCCAGCGCGCGGCGGGGGTGGCGATCATTTGCGGCGTCCCTTCTCGTCAGCCGCCTCCTGGCTGCGGTTGAGCAGCGCCAGCGGCAGGATGATGAGCAGCACCATCACCACCGCGACGGACGAGGCCACGGGCCAGTCGTTGTTGGCGAAGAACTCGTCCCAGAGCACGCGGCCAATCATCTGCGTCTCGGGCCCGCCCAGCAGTTCGGGGATCACGTATTCGCCCACGCAGGGGATGAACACCAGCATGGCCCCCGCCACGATGCCGCTGCGCGACAGCGGCACCGTGACGCGCCAGAACGCCTGCCAGGCGGTCGCGCCCAGATCCTGCGCGGCTTCCAGCAGGCGCAGGTCCATCTTGGAGAGCGTGGCGTACAGCGGCAGCACCATGAAGGGTAGGTAGGTGTAGGTCATGCCCAGCACCAGCGAGAACGGGCTGTACATGAGCTGCCCCGGCGCGGGGATCAGCCCCAGCCAGTACAGCGCCTTGTCGGCCCCGCTGGCGATGAGCCACCGGCCGATCCAGCCCGTGTCCGCGTCCAGCAGCCCCTTCCAGGCATAGACGCGCAGCAGGAAGCTCGACCAGAACGGCAACATCACCCCCATGAGCAGCAGCGGCTGCAGCGCAGCCGAGGCGCGCGCCATGAAGTAGGCGAACGGGTAGCCGATGGCGAGGCACACCGCCGTGGTGACGGCCGCGTAGAGCAGCGAACGGCCGTAGGTGGACAGGTACAGGCTGTCATCGAGCAGCAGGGCATAGGACTGCAACCGGCCCGTGAAGGCCCAGCCCGCCTCCGTGCGTGTGAACAGCGACGAGAGCTGCGCGCCGTCCGTCTCCAGGAAGCTGATGCGCAGCACGATGAGAAACGGCAGCACGAAGAACACGGCCAGCCAGAACGCGGGCACGCCCGCCACCAGCCGCCAGCCCCAGCGCGCATTCGATGCCTTCATCGCCTACTCCGTGAGCACGATCTGCGCACCGGGCTGCCACGACGCCCACACGGCATCGCCGGGCGCGAAGGGCATGGTGCCCTCGCGGTGGTCGTTTTCCACGTGCACCTTCAGCCGCGCGCCGCTGGGCAGTTCCAGGTGGAACATGGTGCTGTCGCCGAAGTACGAGAAGGCCGTGACCACGCCGCGCACGCAGTTGCCGCCCTCGGCGGGGGCCTCGGCCGCAATGTCGATCTTCTCGGGCCGCACGGCCACGGTCACCGCGGCGCCATCGCCTTGCGCGAGCGGCTGGGCGAAGCGGTGCACCATGTCGGCGCAGCGCACTTCCTGCGGCCCGGCCACGGTGCCATCCATCAGGTTGACGTTGCCGATGAAATCGGCCACGAAGCGGTTGGCGGGGTTCTCGTAGACCTGGGCGGGCGCGCCGATCTGCAGCAGGCGGCCATGGCTCATCACGGCGATGCGCGAGGCCATCATCATGGCCTCTTCCTGGTCGTGCGTGACCAGCACGCAGGTCACGCCGATGCTGTGGATGATGTTGACCAGCTCGATCTGCGTTTCCTCGCGCAGCTTCTTGTCGAGCGCGCCCAGCGGCTCGTCGAGCAGCAGCAACTGGGGCCGCTTGGCGAGGCTGCGCGCCAGCGCCACGCGCTGCTGCTGCCCGCCCGAGAGCTGGTGCGGCTTGCGGCGCGCCAGCGACTCCATCTGCACCAGGCGCAGCATGGCCTCCACGCGCTCTGCCACCTCGGCCTTGGGCAAGCCATCGCGGCGCAGGCCGAAGGCGATGTTGTCCCACACGCTCAGGTGCGGGAACAGCGCATAGGACTGGAACATCATGTTCACCGGCCGCTCGTAGGGCGGACGGCCTGCGAGGTCCACCCCGCCCAGCAGCACCCGGCCCGAGGTCGGCGTCTCGAAGCCCGCCAGCATGCGCAGCAAGGTGCTCTTGCCCGAGCCCGAGGAACCCAGCAGCGCGAAGATCTCTCCGCGCGCCACGTCCAGGCTGACGTGGTCCACCGCCCGGAAGCTGCCGAAGTCCTTGGTGACCGATTCGATGCGCAGGAACGCGCCATCCGCCGGGGGAACTGGGTTCATGATGGCAACGGCGTCAGCGGGCGGCCTTGAAATTGGTGAACGTGCGCGTGACCAGGCGCAGCGTGGCCTGGTCCGGCGTGTCGGGCGCGATCATGGTGGCCAGCGCCTCGGCGTTGGGGAACACCGCAGGGTCCTGCGCCAGCACCGGGTTGACGTGCTTCATCGACGCCTTGTTGGGGTTGGCGTAGAACACCTTGTTGGTGAGCGAGGCATGCACCTCGGGGCGCAGGATGTAGTTGATCCACTTGTGCGCGTTCTCGGGGTGCTTGGCGTCCTTGGGAATGGCCATGGTGTCGAAGAACAGCAGGCCGCCCATCCTGGGCAGCAGCACCTGCAGGTTCTGCGGCGCCTTGGCCTTGGCCGACTTGTCCTTGGCGATCATGATGTCGCCCGACCAGCCCACCACCGCGCAGAGCTGGCCGCGCGCCATCTGGTCGATGTAGTCCGAGCCCGAGCCCGCGAAGCGCGTGACCGAGGGGCGGATCGCCTTGAGCATCTTGCCCGCCTCGGCGTAGTCCGCCGCGTCCTTGCTGCGCGGATCCTTGCCGATGTACTTGAGCGCGATCGGCATGATCTCCGAGGCCGTGTCGAGAAAGGACACGCCGCAGCCCTTGAGCTTGGAGATGTATTCGGGCTTGAACACCAGGTCCCAGGCATTCTCGGGCATGGGCATGCCGCCCAGGACCTTCTTGACCTTGTCCACGTTGATGCCCACGGTGGTGTAGCCCCACATCCAGTCCACCAGGTATTCGTTGCCCGGATCCATCTTGGCGAGTTGCGCCTGGATGGCGGGGTCGAGGTTCGCCAGGTTGGGGATCTTGGACTTGTCGAGCTTGCGCAGCAGGCCCGCCTGGATCTGCATCTTGGCGAAGTGCGAGCCGGGGACCACGATGTCGTAGCCCGACATGCCCGCCACCAGCTTGGCGTGCAGGGCCTCGTTGCTGTCGAAAAGGTCGTAGCGCACCTTGATGCCCGTTTCCTTCTCGAAGTTCTTGATCGTGTCCTCGGCGATGTAGTCGCCCCAGTTGTAGATGTTCAGGACGGGCGGCTCTTCCTGGGCATGGGCGGCCCCTGCCATTGCCGCCAGGGCGGCCACCAAGAGCGCGCCCAGGCGGTGGCGCGTTGCTGCGAGCAGGTCAGTCATTCCCGTCTTCCTTTCAACAACCCAAAGAGAACACAAAATGGGCGCGATTATCCACCGTCTCACATGAAAAGCCGCAGCCGCAGCACGATGGCCACCACGCAGCCCAGCACGAAACCCAGGCCGATGTACAGCAGCACCTGCAGCGAGCGGTTGGAGCGCTGCTGCGCCAGCAGCAGCTCTTCCAGCCGCTCGCTGTGCCGGTCGTGGCGCTCGCGCAGGAAGTCGTAGAGCAGGCGTGGCAGTTCGGGCACCAGCTTGGCATAGTGCGGCGCCTCGGCGCGCAGCTCGCGCCACAGGCGCTGCGGCCCCATCTGCTCCAGCATCCATTTTTCGAGGAAGGGCTTGGCCGTGCTCCACAGGTCCAGGTCGGGGTCCAGCTCGCGCCCCAGGCCCTCGATGTTGAGCAGGGTCTTCTGCAGCAGCACGAGCTGGGGCTGGATCTCGACATGGAAGCGGCGCGAGGTCTGGAACAGGCGCATCAGCACCATGCCGAGCGAAATCTCCTTGAGCGGCCGGTCGAAGTACGGCTCGCACACGGCGCGGATGGCCGACTCCAGGTCGTTCACGCGCGTACCGGGCGGCACCCAGCCGCTCTCGATGTGCAGCTCGGCCACGCGCTTGTAGTCGCGGCGGAAGAAGGCCACGAAGTTCTGCGCGAGGTATTCCTTGTCGGATTCGGTGAGCGTGCCCACGATGCCGAAATCGAGCGAGATGTAGCGCCCGAAGGTGGCCGGGTCCAGGCTCACCTGGATGTTGCCCGGGTGCATGTCGGCATGGAAGAAGCCGTCGCGGAACACCTGGGTGAAGAAGATGGTGACGCCGTCGCGCGCCAGCTTAGGGATGTCCACCCCTGCGTCGCGCAGGCGTTCGATCTGGCTAATGGGCACGCCGTTCATGCGCTGCATCACCATGACCTCAGGGTGGCAGAAGTCCCAGAAGACCTCGGGGATCAGCACCAAGTCCAGCCCCTGCATGTTGCGGCGCAGCTGCGCGGCGTTGGACGCCTCGCGCACCAGGTCCAGCTCGTCGTGCAGGTAGTTGTCGAACTCGGCGACCACTTCGCGGGGCTTGAGGCGCTTGCCGTCGGCCGACAGCTTTTCCACCCAGCCGGCCATCATGCGCATGAGGCTCAGGTCTTTTTCAATCACCGGCAGCATGCCGGGGCGCAGCACCTTGACCGCCACCTCGCGCTCGATGCCCTGGCGATCAAGCAGCGTGGCGAAGTGCACCTGCGCGATGGAGGCGCTGGCCACCGGCACGCGGTCGAAGGAGGTGAAGACCTCATCGACCGGCCGGCGGAAGGCGCGCTCGATGGTGGCGATGGCGATGTCCGGGTCGAACGGCGGCACGCGGTCCTGCAGCCGAGCCAGCTCGTCGGCCACGTCGGGAGGCAACAGGTCGCGCCGCGTGGAGAGCACCTGGCCGAACTTGACGAAGATGGGCCCCAGGCTTTCCAGCGCCTCGCGCAGCCGCTGCCCCCGGGGCGCCTCCAGCGGGCGGCCAAAGGAGAGCACGCGCGACACCGAGCGCAGCCAGGGCCGCTGGAAGCTGTCCAGCGCCAGCCCGTCCAGGCCGTAGCGGAACACCACCCACAGGATGGTGGCGCCCCTCAGGAATCGCTTCATGCGCCGGACCGGTCAGGGCCGCCGGATGACGGCGCGGCGGGCGCTGGCGGCACGGGGACCACGGCGCCGCCCGGCACGGGCGCCGTTGCCATGCGCGCGCCCACGAACTGGCGCAGCGCCTGGGCGGCCCTCCGGGCCACCTGCGCCACCGTATGGGCGGGCGCATCGCCGATCACGCGGGCCAGGTCTTCCTCGACCTCCCAGCGCACGTTGTCCACCAGCCAGTTGATCTCGGCCGCGAACTGCACGTCGCCTTCGATGCGGATGGAGGGCCTGTCGCCGCGCAGGGCCGCCTGGGCCAGCGCGAACGGCGAGGTTTCGGTCACTTCGAACCGCAGGTCGGGCGTGGCGGCTTCGGGGGCCAGGTTGAACAGGCCGGCGGGCGTGATGACCAGCGCCATCGAGTAGATACGCCACTGCGCGCGCGCGATGCGGCCCTTCTGGCGCACCAGGCGCTCCATGGCTTCGGGCTCCTGCATGAGCACGTGGTTGAGGAACAGCACCACGCGCTGCTGCACCTCATGCACCAGCCACTGGGGCAGCTGCGGGCCGGCGGCCACGCGCTCGAACAGGCCGTTCAGGAACGGAAAAGGGGACTGTGTTGCCATAGTCCCCCGATTATTCCCGAGATGGCGGCGCTTTTTACTGCAGCGCCTGCACGCCCGCCACCAGCCAGCCGCTGCCGCCCGACTTGGGCTTGGTCATGTTCCAGACCTCGCGGAAGGGGCTGGGGCCGGCCGAGGGCTCCTCGCGGATCATGCCGGAGAACTCCACGCTGGCCATGTAGCCGTCGCCCAGGTCCTCGATGCCCAGCAGCTGGGCGTCGATCATGACCACGTCCGTGTGGTTGGGCTGGGCGCCGCGGTGGGCTTCGCGCTCGCTCAACTGGGTGCGGATCTCGCCGAGCATGCTGTCGGTCATCATGGAGCGCAGCGTGGGAATGTCCGAACGGTCCCAGGCGGCCTGCAGCGTGACGAAGTTGCGCTTGGCGGCCGACAGGAAGCCGGCGGTGTCGAAGTCGGCGGGAACGCCCCAGTTCTGCGAGCCCGCGAGCGCCGAGCCGATCACCGTACCGGTGCCGCCCGCCTGCGGCGCCTGGAAGGCCATGCTGCTGCGCTCCCAGGGGCGCGCCGAGGCGTCGTTGCCCACCTTGTCGGGGCTGTACTGCGGCGGCACCTGGGCAGCCGCCGGCGTGGCCGCGCCCGCGCCCTGGAAGGCGAACGGCGCGCCGCCGGCTGCGGCGCCATTGCTGCCGCCACTGCGCGAACGCATCACCATCCGGAAGACAGCAAACGCGGCCATGGCCAGCAGCAGGATCAGCAGGACATTGCCGAACCCGGCACCCAGGCCCAGGGAATGGGCCAGCCAGGCGAGGCCCAGGCCGGCGGCCAGGCCGCCCAGCATCGCGCCCCAGGGCTTCTTGGCAGCCGCGGCAGCGGCAGGTGCCGCACCGGCCGCCGCGGGCTTGGCGGCGGCGGTATTGGCCGCTGCATTCTGAGCGGGAGCGCCGGGATTCGCGGGCGGCGTGGCCGATTCGCGCTGCGTCACATTGCTCGACTGCTTGCCGATGGATTTGCCGCCACCCATCCGCCGGGCGTCGGCATCCGCGTGCGCAAGCGCCAGCATCGCCACCAACACCACAGACCACAGTTTCATCATGTCTTCTCCGTATTTATGGATCGAGAGGGTTCTTCAGCACTTGATTCCAACATGAAGAGCCACGATGCCCCCCGTCATGTTGTGATAGTCCACATGCCCAAAGCCATTTCTCTGCATGAGGCTTTTGAGCTCTTCCTGCCCAGGGTGCATGCGGATGGACTCGGCCAGGTAACGGTAGCTGGCGTCGTCGCCCGCCACCAGCTTGCCCAGGCGGGGCAGCACCTTGAAGGAATACCAGTCGTAGGCCTTCTCCAGCGGCTTGGCGACCTTGGAGAACTCCAGCACCAGCAGCTTGCCGCCCGGCTTGAGCACGCGGCACATCTCGGCGATGGCCCGGTCCTTGTGCGTCATGTTGCGCAGGCCGAACGCCACGCTCACCACGTCGAAGTGCGCGTCCGGGAAGGGCAGCGCCTCGGCGTCGCAGACCAGCGTGGGCAGCACCACGCCGGCGTCGATGAGGCGGTCGCGCCCCACGCGCAGCATGGCCTCGTTGATGTCGGTGTGCACCACGCGGCCCGTCGCGCCGACCTTCTTCGCGAAGGCCAGGGCGAGGTCACCCGTGCCGCCCGCGATGTCCAGCACCTGGCTGCCTTCGCGCAGGTTGGCCACCATCACGGTGTAGGCCTTCCAGGCGCGGTGCAGGCCGGCCGACATGAGGTCGTTCATCACGTCGTACTTGGACGCGACCGAGTCGAACACGCCGCGCACACGGCGCGCCTTGTCCTGCTCATCGACCGACTGGAATCCGAAATGCGTGGTGCTCATAGGTTTCATGCTAGGCGCGCGAGCGCCAGAGGTACAGCGACAACCCCGCGCCGACATGGGGCTTGTGTCGCAATGGAGAGAACAGGGGTTTGAATGAAAACGGCCGCCAGCGCTTATGTGACAAGCGCCAACAGCTATCAATAGAAGAGCAATCAGCCTCCGCAGCCATGTCCGCCCGCGCGGCCCTTGGGGGCCATGGGCGCATCGCGGTCCACGCCGGCCGCGGCCAGCCGCTGTGCGTACTGAGTCCACAGCGCGTCCTGGCGGCTGCCCAGCTCGTAGAGGTAGTCCCAGGTGAAGATGCCGCTGTCGTGGCCGTCGGAGAACGTGGGCTTGACGCCGTAGTTCCCCACCGGTTCCAGGCCCGCGAGCGTCACGCCGCGCTTGCCGGTCTGCAGCACCTCCTGGCCCGGGCCGTGGCCCTGCACCTCGGCGGAGGGGGAATAGACGCGCATCAGCTCGAAGGGAATGCGGAACGTGGCGCCGTCGGAAAACGCCACTTCGAGCACGCGCGATGCCTCATGCACCGTCAGTGCCTGGGGTGCGGGTGCGCCGGGTGTCAAGCCTGCCATGGGGTGGTCTCCAGTCGGGTGCGCATCGCGGCCTCGGCGGCGGGCAGGCGGTCCTGCACTGCGGCCAGTTCACTGGCGGGCGCGGAACGCCGCGCTTCGGCCCAGACGGGCGCGGGGAAATGGCTGTCCCAGTCGAAGCGCGCGATCACGTGCCAGTGCAGGTGCGGGACCATGTTGCCCAGGGCGGCGATGTTGATCTTGGTGGGCTGCAAGGCTTCGCGCAGGGACTGTTCGACGCCCGTGACGGCCTCCATGCAGTCGCTGCGCTCGGCGGGCGAGAGGTCGGAGAACTCGGGCGCGTGCGCGTTCCACACCACGCGGTAGAAGGCCGGGAAGCCCGCTTCATCAGCGCGGATCACGCGCAGCTTCTCGCCACGCCAGACCAGCGCGCCGCCGTCGGTATCGCACAGGGCGCAGGTCATACAAGAACCCGCTCGATGCCGCCCGCATTGGCGCGGTGTACGTACTCGGGCATCCAGTTCTCGCCCAGGATCTCGCGCGCCATCTCGACCACGATGTAGTCGGCTTCGAGCAGGCCGTTTTGCAGATCGTCCTGGTAGCGCGAGATGCCTTGCAGGCAGCTGGGGCAACTGGTCAGGATCTTGATGTTGTCCTGGGCGCCCACCGCGCCGCTGGCGCGCAATTGCGCCTCGCCCTTGCGGATTTCCTCTTCCTTGCGGAAGCGCACCTGGGTAGAGATGTCGGGCCGTGTCACGCCCAGCGTGCCGGATTCACCGCAGCAACGCTCGCTCTTGACCACCTGCGGGCCGACGAGCGACTTCACGGTCTTCATCGCATCGCCCTGCTTCATGGGATTGTGGCAAGGCTCGTGGTACAGGTAGCCGCCCTGCCCCTGCAGCGTGATGCCTTTTTCGAGCAGGTATTCGTGGATATCGATGATGCGGCAGCCGGGGAAGATCTTGTCGAACTGGTAGCCCTGCAACTGGTCGTAGCAGGTGCCGCAGCTCACCACCACGGTCTTGATGTCCAGGTAGTTGAGCGTGTTCGCCACGCGGTGGAAGAGCACGCGGTTGTCGGTGATCATCTTCTCGGCCTTCTCGAACTGGCCGCTGCCGCGCTGGGGGTAGCCGCAGCACAGGTAGCCCGGCGGCAGCACGGTCTGCACGCCCGCGTGCCACAGCATGGCCTGGGTCGCCAAACCGACTTGGCTGAACAGCCGCTCCGACCCGCAACCGGGGAAGTAGAACACCGCTTCCGTCTCGGCCGTGGTGGCGAGCGGGTTGCGGATGATGGGCACGTAGTCCTTGTCCTCGATGTCCAGCAGCGCGCGCGCGGTTTTCTTGGGCAGGCCGCCGGGCAGCTTCTTGTTGATGAAGTGGATCACCTGCTCCTTGACCGGCGCGGTGCCCACGGTGGACGGCGGCTTGGCCGTCTGCTTCCGCGATACCTTGCGCAGCAAATCCACCGCCACGCGCTGGGCCTTGAAACCCACGCCGACCATCGCCGAGCGCATGAGCTTGATGGTGTCGGGGTTGGTGGCGTTGAGCATGGTCATCGCCAGCGCGTTGCCGGGGCGGAAGGTCTTCTTGCCCATCTTGCGCAGCAGGTTGCGCATGTTCATGGTCACGTCGCCGAAGTCGATCTTGACCGGGCACGGCGTGTAGCACTTGTGGCAGACGGTGCAGTGGTCGGCCACGTCTTCAAACTCTTGCCAGTGCTTGATGCTCACGCCGCGGCGGGTCTGCTCTTCGTACAGGAAGGCTTCGACGAGCAGCGAGGTGGCAAGGATCTTGTTGCGCGGGCTGTAGAGCAGGCTGGCGCGGGGAACGTGGGTGGCGCACACGGGCTTGCACTTGCCGCAGCGCAGGCAGTCCTTCACGCTGTCGGCGATGGCACCGATGTCGCTCTGCTGCATGATGAGCGACTCGTGGCCCATCAGGCCGAAGCTGGGCGTGTAGGCATTGGTCAAATCGGCCTCTAGCGCCCGTCCATCAAGCGCCAGAAGCTCCTTATTCCGTAGCAATTTGCCTTTATTGAAGCGCCCCTCGGGATCGACACGGCGCTTGTAGTCGGCAAACGGGGCCAGTTCCTCGTCGGTCAAAAATTCCAGCTTGGTGATGCCGATGCCGTGCTCGCCCGAGATCACGCCGTCCAGGCTGCGCGCCAGCACCATGATGCGCGCCACGGCCTCGTGCGCGGTTTGCAGCATCTCGTAGTCGTCGCTGTTGACGGGGATGTTGGTGTGCACGTTGCCGTCGCCCGCGTGCATGTGCAAGGCCACCCACACGCGGCCCTTGAGCACGCGCTGGTGGATGGCGGCGGCTTCGTCGAGGATGGGCTTGAAGGCCGCGCCCGCGAAGATGCCCGCGAGCGGCTGGCGCAGTTGCGTCTTCCAGCTTGCGCGCAGCGAGTGGTCTTGCAACTGCGGGAACAGCTCGGCCACACCTTCTTTCAATCCTTGCAGCCAGCCCGCCCACAGGTCGCGCACCTCGCCCACCAGCGCCAGGGCCTGGGCCACGCGGTCTTCCAGCAGTTCGGCGGCGGGGATTTCGTTCGCGTCGTCCTGCTTGCCCAGCGGCAGGTTGCCGCGCAGGAAGAAGTCTTCCAGCGCATCGCAGAGCTTGATCTTGTTGCGCAGGCTCAACTCGATGTTGATGCGCTCGATGCCGTCGGTGTACTCGGCCATGCGCGGCAGCGGGATCACCACGTCCTCGTTGATCTTGAAGGCGTTGGTGTGGCGGCTGATGGCAGCAGTGCGCTTGCGGTCGAGCCAGAACTTCTTGCGCGCCTCGGCGCTGATGGCGATGAAGCCCTCGCCGCTGCGGGTGTTGGCCAGGCGCACGACCTCGCTGGTCACGCGGGCCACCTCGTCGGCGTCGTCGCCCGCTATGTCGCCGATCAGCACCATCTTGGGCAGGCCGCCGTTGCCCTTCTTGCTCTTGGTGGCGTAGCCAACCGCCTTCAGGTAGCGGTCGTCCAGGTGCTCCAGCCCCGCCAGCAAAACGCCGCTGCGCTTTTGCTCCGCGAACATGAAGTCCTTGATTTCCACGATGCTGGGCACGGCGTCCTTGGCGTTGCCGAAGAACTCCAGGCACACGGTGCGCGTGTGCTCGGGCATGCGGTGCACCACCCAGCGCGCGCTGGTGATGAGGCCGTCGCAGCCCTCTTTCTGGATGCCGGGTAGGCCGGAGAGGAACTTGTCCGTCACGTCCTTGCCCAGCCCTTCCTTGCGGAAGGTGCGGCCGGGGATTTGCAGGCGCTCGGTGCGGATGGGCGTTTTGCCGTCGGCCTCGAAATACTGCAGCTCGAAGGTGGCGGTTTCCACGTCGTGGATCTTGCCCATGTTGTGGTCCAGGCGCGTGACTTCGAGCCACTGCGCCTCGGGCGTCACCATGCGCCAGCTGGCGAGGTTGTCCAGCGCCGTGCCCCACAGCACGGCTTTCTTGCCGCCCGCGTTCATGGCGATGTTGCCGCCGATGCAGCTTGCCTCGGCGCTGGTAGGGTCCACGGCGAAGACGAAGCCCGCGCGCTCTGCCGCATCGGCCACGCGCTGCGTGACCACGCCCGCTTCCGTCCAGATCGTGCCCACCTCGCGGTCGATGCCCGGCAGGCGGCGCAGCTCCACCTCGGTCATGGCTTCGAGCTTTTCGGTGTTGATGACTGCGCTCTTCCAGGTGAGCGGAATCGCGCCGCCGGTGTAGCCCGTGCCGCCACCACGCGGGATGATGGTCAGGCCCAGCTCGATACAGCCCTTGACCAGCCCGGCCATCTCGGCCTCGCTGTCCGGCGTGAGGACGACGAAGGGGTATTCCACGCGCCAGTCGGTGGCATCGGTCACGTGGCTGACGCGCGAAAGGCCGTCGAACTTGATGTTGTCCCTGGCCGTCAGGCGGCCCAGCGTCTTCTGGATCTGGCGGCGCAGTTGCGCGGACTGCTCGAAGGCGGCGTTGAACTCGGCGACGGCGCGGCGCGCGGCCACGACCAGTTCGCCCACCAGGCGGTCGCGCTCCGCGTCCTCGCCGGGGGTGCGGCGCTTGTCGATCTCGGAGAGGCGGTGCTGCAGCGCCTCGACCAGCAGCTTGCGGCGGGCCGGGTTGTCCAGCAGGTCGTCCTGCAGGTAGGGGTTGCGCTGCACTACCCAGATGTCGCCCAGCACCTCGTAGAGCATGCGGGCGGAGCGGCCCGTGCGGCGCTCCTTGCGCAGTTGGTCCAGCACGTCCCAGGAAGCAGACCCCAGCAGGCGGATCACGATCTCGCGGTCGGAGAACGAGGTGTAGTTGTAGGGGATCTCGCGCAGACGGGCGGGCTCGGCGGCCTGCGCCGTCAGCGCAGCCAGCGCTATCGGGACGTTCATGGGGATCTACCTGGGGTGGGCGCGGGGCGCCCATGAGCCTCGGGGGCGTGATTTTATGACAGCGCCCCTGTGCCCGCCTGGGCAGACCTCTCCAGTCCGACAGCCTCCTAGAACAGCACGCGGCTGCGCAGCGTGCCGGGCACCTGGGCCAGCTTGTCCAGCGCCAGGTCGGACGATTCGGCGTCGATGTCGATCACCACGTAGCCGATCTTCTCGTTGGTCTGCAGGTACTGGGCGCTGACGTTGATCTGGTTGTCCGAAAAGATGCGGTTGATGTCGGACAGCACGCCCGGCACGTTGCGGTGGATGTGCAGCAGGCGGTGCTTGCCCGGGTGCGCGGGCAGCGCCACCTCGGGGAAGTTCACCGACGAGGTGCTGGTGCCGTTGTCGCTGTACTTCACCAGCTTCTCGGCCACTTCCAGGCCGATGTTGGCCTGCGCCTCCATGGTGGAGCCGCCGATGTGGGGCGTGAGGATCACATTGTCCAGCCCGCGCAGGGGCGACAAAAACTCGTCCTTGTTCGTGCGCGGCTCCACGGGGAACACGTCGATGGCCGCGCCCAGCAGCTTCTGGGCCTTGATGGCCTCGGCCAGCGGCTCGATCTCCACCACCGTGCCGCGAGCGGCGTTGATGAGGATGCCGCCGGGCTTCATGGCCGCGATCTCGGCCGCACCGATCATCCACTGGGTGGACGGCAGCTCGGGCACGTGCAGGCTCACGATGTCGCTCTGGGCCAGCAGGTCGTGCAGCTTCTGCACCTGCCGCGCATTGCCCAGGGGCAGCTTGTTGACCACATCGTAGAACGCCACGTGCATGCCCAGCGCCTCGGCCAGCACCGACAGCTGCGTGCCGATGGAGCCGTAGCCCACGATGCCCAGCGTCTTGCCGCGGATCTCGTAGGCGTTCTCGGCACTCTTGAGCCAGCCGCCGCGGTGCGCCACCGCGTTCTTCTCGGGAATGCCGCGCAGCAGCAGGATGGCCTCGGCCAGCACCAGCTCGGCCACGGAGCGGGTGTTGGAGTACGGCGCGTTGAACACGGCGATGCCGCGCTCGCGCGCCGCGTTCAGGTCCACCTGGTTGGTGCCGATGCAAAAGCACCCCACGGCCACGAGCTTCTGCGCATGGGCGAACACTTCCTCGGTCAGCTGCGTGCGCGAACGGATGCCCACGAAGTGCACGTCGGCGATCTTGCGCTTGAGCTCGTCGTCCGGCAGCGCGCCGGAGACCGTCTCGATCTGGGTGTAGCCCGCCCCGCGGATCACGTCCACCGCGGAGGGGTGGATACCTTCGAGCAGCAGGAATCTGATCTTGTTCTTGTCCAGCGAATTGGTAGCGGCCATGGCGATGAAAGAGAAGGTTGGTGAAAGAAACGGGAACGCGTCACTATGCACCAAGTTTGCTGCGGCGCACAAAACCTTGCCACGCTCGGCAAATGCCGCAGACCTGTCACAAAAGAGTCACAATCCACACCCCTGCAGGCACCCCACGGGGTTTCCCCGGTTGTTACACCCGGGGTGCCATGCGACAACGACACACCATTGTCACAACGGCTGCCTAGCATGCGGCCCTTGTGCTTTTCGTCATCCTTGGAGGAACATTCATGCAAGTCAAGCATCTGGCGCTGTCCGCCGCCATCGCTCTGTCCGTCTGTGCACCCGCGCAGGCGCAGGAACAGGTAGAGATCCAGTGGTGGCATTCGATGAGCGCAGCGCTGGGCGACTGGGTCAACGACTTGGCCAAGCAGTACAACGCCAGCCAGACCAAGTACAAGGTCGTGCCCACCTACAAGGGCCAGTACAACGAGTCCATGACGGCCGCCATCGCCGCCTTCCGCGCGGGCAATGCGCCCCACATCCTCCAGGTGTTCGAAGTCGGCACCGCCACCATGATGGCCAGCAAGGGCGCCATCGTGCCCGTGGCCAAGGTGCTCAACGACGGCGGCTTCAAGTTCACGCCGTCCGAGTACGTGTCGGCCGTGGCCGGCTACTACACGGCGCCCAACGGCCAGATGCTGAGCTACCCGCTCAACAGCTCCACCACCATCTTCTACTACAACAAGGACGCCTTCAAGAAGGCCGGCCTGGACCCCGAGAAGGCACCCAAGACCTGGCCCGAGGTGTTCGATGCCGCCGCCAAGCTCAAGGCCAGCGGCCACGCCTGCCCGTTCACCACCAGCTGGATCAGCTGGACGCAGCTGGAGAGCTTCTCGCTGTGGCACAACACGCTGTTCGCCTCCAAGAACAACGGTTTCGACGGCAATGACGCTCAGCTGCAGATCAACACGCCGCTGCACCTGCGCCACTTCGAGAACCTGGCCAAGGCCTCCAAGGACGGCACCTTCGTCTACAAGGGCCGCAACAACCTGGCGGACGCCTCCTTCCCCTCGGGCGAATGCGCGATGATCACCGGCTCCTCGGGCCTGTACGCGCGCGTGGTCAAGGAAGCCAAGTTCGCCTACGGCATCTCCACCCTGCCGTACTACGCCGACGTGAAGGGCGCTCCGCAGAACACCGCCATCGGCGGCGCCAGCCTGTGGGTGATGGCCGGCAAGAAGGCCGAGGAATACAAGGGCGTGGCCGACTTCCTGAACTTCCTGAACGACACCAAGGTGCAGGCGGCCAGCCACCAGCGCACCGGCTACCTGCCCGTGACCATGGGCGCCTACCAGCTCACCGAGGCTTCCGGCTTCTACACAAAGAACCCCGGCACCGACGTGGCCGTGACGCAGATGATCAAGAAGGCCACCGACAAGTCGCGCGGCATCCGCCTGGGCAACTTCGTGCAGATTCGCACCATCATCGACGAGGAAACCGAGCAGATCTGGGCTGGCAAGAAGACGCCCAAGGAAGCCCTGGAAACCGCCGTCACGCGCGGCAACGAGCAGCTCGTGCGCTTCGCCCGCGCCAACAAGTAAGTCAAGCTCGCGTTCTCCCCAGATGCCTGCTGACCACTGCGGCATCCCGGCCCGCCGCCCTGTACCTGGGGCGGCGGGTTCATTTTTTGAAGTGTGACCCATGGAAAAACGCGTTCTCTTCCGCTCCTCCTGGCTGCCCTGGGTGCTGCTGGCACCCCAGATGGCGGTCATTCTCATCTTTTTCTTCTGGCCCGCAGGGCAGGCGCTGGTGCAGTCGTTCCAGATGCAGGACAGCTTCGGCACGTCCACCGAATGGGTGGGGCTGGAGAACTTCAAGACCCTGTTCGACGACCCCGGCTACCTCGCGTCGTTCAAGACCACGGCCTTCTTCTCCATCCTGGTCGCGGCCAGCGGCATCGCGCTGTCGCTGGTGCTGGCCATCTTTGCCGACCGCATCATCAAGGGCGCGCTGGTCTACAAGACCGCGCTGCTGCTGCCCTACGCCGTGGCCCCCGCCGTGGCGGGCGTGCTGTGGATGTTCATGTTCTCGCCCTCGCTGGGCGTGGTGTCCTACCTGCTGCGCCAGACGGGCTACAACTGGAACCACCTGCTCAACTCCGACCACGCCATGGCGCTGATCGTGATCGCCGCCGTGTGGAAGCAGATCTCCTACAACTTCCTGTTCTTCCTGGCGGGCCTGCAGTCCATTCCCAAATCTCTGATCGAGGCCGCCGCCATCGACGGCGCGGGGCCGTGGCGCCGGTTCTGGAGCATCCAGTTCCCGCTGCTGTCGCCCACCACCTTCTTCCTGCTGGTCATCAACGTGGTGTACGCCTTCTTCGACACCTTTGCCATCGTGGACGCCACCACGCAGGGCGGGCCGGGGCAGGATACGGCCATCCTGGTCTACAAGGTCTACCACGACGGCTTCAAGTCCATGGACCTGGGCGGCTCGGCCGCGCAGTCGGTGGTGCTGATGGCCATCGTGGTCGTGCTGACGGTGATCCAGTTCCGCTACGTTGAGAAAAAGGTTCAATACTAAAAATGGTCGAACGCAGCCCTCTCCTCACCGCGTTCTCGCACCTCATCATGGTGCTGGGCGTCTGCATCGTCGGCTTTCCGCTGTACCTGGCCTTCGTGGCCTCCACCCACACGGCCGTGGACGTGCTGCAGGTGCCCATGCCCCTGCTGCCCGGCAGCAACTTCTGGCAGACCTACCACGACACGCTGTTCGGCGGCGGCGGCGGCCCCGGCTCCACCGCGCCCGTGGCGCGCATGATGTGGGTGAGCTTCGTCACCGCCATCGTCATCACCGTGGGCAAGATCGCCATCTCGCTGCTGTCGGCCTTCGCCATCGTGTATTTCCGCTTCCCCTTTAAGGGGCTGTGCTTCTGGCTGATCTTCATCACGCTGATGCTGCCGGTGGAAGTGCGCATCGGCCCCACCTACCAGGTGGTGTCTGACCTGGGCATGCTCAACAGTTACGCGGGCTTGACCATTCCGCTGATCGCCTCGGCCACCGCCACCTTCCTGTTCCGGCAGTTCTTCCTGACCGTGCCGGACGAGCTGGTGGAGGCCGCGCGCGTAGACGGCGCCGGCCCCACGCGCTTCTTCAAGGACATCCTGGTGCCGCTGTCGCGCACGTCCATCGCCGCGCTGTTCGTCATCCAGTTCATCTACGGCTGGAACCAATACCTGTGGCCGCTGCTCGTGACCACCTCGGAAGACATGTACCCCGTGGTGATCGGCATCAAGCGCATGATCACCGGCGGCGACGTGGGCACCGAATGGAACGTGGTCATGGCCACCGCCCTGCTCGCCATGCTGCCGCCCGCCATCGTGGTGGTGCTGATGCAGCGCTGGTTCGTCAAGGGCCTGGTGGATACCGAAAAATAAGTACCAAATCGGCCTCTAGCGCTTATCCATCAAGCGCCAACAGCTATCAAAATATTAGCAATCATGGCATCTCTCTCCTTTCGCAACATCATCAAGCGCTACGGCCACGGCCCGAAGGCGAACCAGGTCATCCACGGCGTCAACGCCGAAATCAAGGACGGCGAGTTCGTCGTCATCGTCGGCCCCTCGGGCTGCGGCAAATCCACCCTGCTGCGCATGGTGGCGGGGCTGGAGGAAATCTCCGGCGGCGAGCTGTACATCGGTGATCGCAAAGTCAACGACCTGGAGCCCGCCCAGCGCGACATCGCCATGGTGTTCCAGAACTACGCGCTCTACCCGCACATGACGAACTTCGAGAACATGGCCTATGGCCTGAAGATCGCCAAGGTGCCCAAGGACGAGATCCAGCGCCGCGTCGACAAGGCCGCCAAGATCCTCGAACTGAGCCACCTGCTGGAGCGCAAGCCGCGCGAGCTCTCGGGCGGCCAGCGCCAGCGCGTCGCCATGGGCCGCGCCATCGTGCGCCAGCCGCAGGTCTTCCTGTTCGACGAGCCCCTTTCCAACCTGGACGCCAAGCTGCGCGCCCAGACGCGCCTCGAAATCCAGAAGCTGCACCGCGAGCTGGGCATCACCAGCCTGTTCGTCACGCACGACCAGGTCGAGGCCATGACGCTCGCGCAGCGCATGATCGTGATGAACGCGGGCAACATGGAACAGTTCGGCACGCCCGAAGAGGTCTACCACACGCCCGCCTCCACCTTCGTGGCGAGCTTCATCGGCTCGCCGCCTATGAACCTGCTCAAGAACGCGCCGGGCGCGAAGGAAGGCACCATCCTGGGCATCCGCCCCGAGCACCTGGACGTGCGCGGCGAAGGCTGGGCCGTCACCGTCGAAACCGTGGAACTGCTGGGCGCCGAGCGCCTGATCTACGGCCGCCTGAACGGCGAGCAGATCATCGTGCGCGTGGAAGAAGGCACGCACGCCCCCGCGCCCGACACGGTGATCCACGTGCAGCCGCGCGCCGACCGCCTGCACGCCTTCGACGCCAGCACGGGCAAGCGGCTGTGACTCCCTGGCCTTATCCGCGCTGGATCGCGCACCGGGGCGCCGGCCGCCTCGCGCCCGAGAACACCCTGGCCGCCTTCCGCCTGGGCGCCGAGCACGGCTACCGCATGTTCGAATGCGACGCCAAGCTGAGTGCCGACGGCGTGCCCTTCCTGATGCACGACGCCACGCTTACGCGCACCACCAACGGCCAAGCGCATTTCGGCAACGGCGCAAGCGCCGTGGGCGGCGACCATCCCTGGGGCACGTTGGCGCAACTGGACGCGGGCGGCTGGCACTCGCGCACCTACGCGGGCGAGCCGCTCGCCACGCTGGGAGGCCTGGCGCGCTGGTGCATCGCCAACGACTTCCTGCTGAACATCGAGATCAAGCCCACGCCCGGCGCCGAGGAAAAGACCGGCCAGGTGGTGGGCGAGCACACGGCCCGCCTCTGGCATGACCAGCCCGTGCCGCCGCTGTTCTCGTCCTTCCGGCCCGAGGCCCTGGCGGGCGCCCGTGCCGCCGCGCCGCACATCCCGCGCGCACTCCTGATTGACGTGTTATGGGACGGCTGCTTTGACACCGCCCGCGAACTCGGCTGCATCGCCATCGTCTGCAACCACGCTCTGTGGGACACGGCCCTGGTGGCTCAGGTCAAGGGCTGGGGCCTGCGCACCCTCAGCTACACCGTCAACGACGATTGGGCTGCGCAGCGCCTGATCGCCTTGGGCACGGACGGCATCATCACCGACCGGGTAGATCTGTTCAGCCCTTTCGCATAGCAATTGCACTGCAAACGCAGTACGATGGCGCAATGAAAACCGCCCAACTCCCCCCCGTACGCGTGCCCCCTGCGGTGCGGCAGGCCATTGAAAGCGTGCTGCTCGAAGGCGAAACGCTCTCGCAGTTTGTCGAGCAGGCGGCAGTGCAGGCAGCGCAGCGGCGCAAGGCGCAGCAGGAATTCGTGGCGCGCGGGCGCGCATCGCTGGCACAGGCGCGCGCCACAGGCCAATACCACGACGCAGCCAACGCCCTGGCCGCCATGCAGCAGCGGCTGGCCGCCCGCGTGGACGCACTGCATCAGCGTTCGTGAGCTACACCGTCCTCTTCACGAACGAGGCACTGCAGGACTTGCAACGGCTGGAAGACTTCCTTGTGGAAACGGCGCTGGCGCACGGGGACTACGACCTGCCGGAACGTGCCATGGCAGCGATTCAAAGCGAATTCAGTATCCTGGAACGCAATCCCTTCACCTGCCGGATCGCCTTCGACGACCGGCTGGAGCGCGAACTGGTGATTCCTTTTGGCGCGGCGGGCTACGTAGCCTTGTTCCACATCGTCAGCGACAGCGAGGTGGTCGTCTCCGCCCTGCGCCACCAGCGCGAGGACGACTACCACTGAGGGGCAGGCTCAGCCGCGCCAGCCCCGCACCAGCACCCACTGGCAGGTGGCGCAGGCCACCACCAGTGCAGCATAGGTCAGCATCTTGCCGTCGCGGCCCCACCACGCCAGCCCCGCCGCCAGCACGGCCACGCCAACTACGAAAACGATAGCTGCATGCGCCCACCAGGAAAGCGCCAGCGGCGTTCTTGACCCCACAAGGCGACGCGACAGCGCCAGCAGCAGTGCCAGGGCGGCGGCGGGGGCCACGAAGTTGAGCAGGTGGTTGAGGATGTCCAGCGGACCCATGAATTGACCCAAATCAAGGCTTTGGCAAGCACTGCCGCCCTTATAAGCCAACGATTTTATAATTGGAGCCCATGGCAGTCTGGGCCCTCGGCATCAACCACACCACCGCGCCCCTCGACCTGCGCGGCCGGTTCGCGTTCGCGCTCGACCAGATCGCCCCCACGCTGCAGGGCCTGCGCCAATCGCTCGGCAGCGCCAGCCGCCATCCCGGCGTGGAGACGGCCATCATCTCCACCTGCAACCGCACCGAAATCTACTGCGCCGCCCCCACCTCCACGACCGGGCCCGCGCTCGACCACACGCTGGGCTGGCTCGCGCAAAGCGGCGGCGTGAGCCCGGCGCTGCTGCGCTCGCACTCGTACGCGCTCGAAGACAGCCTGGTCGCGCGCCACGCCTTCCGCGTGGCCAGCGGGCTCGACTCCATGGTGCTGGGCGAGGCGCAGATCCTCGGCCAGATGAAGGACGCCGTGCGCGCCGCAGAAGGCGCTGGCGCTTTGGGCACCACGCTCAACCAGCTCTTCCAGCGCAGCTTTGCCGTGGCGAAGGAGGTGCGTACCAGCACCGAGATCGGCGCGCACAGCATCAGCATGGCGGCCGCCGCCGTGCGGCTGGCGGGCCAGCTTTTCGAAGACCTCTCCAAGATTCGCGTGCTGTTCGTCGGCGCGGGCGAGATGATCGAGCTGTGCGCCACGCACTTCGCGGCCAAGACGCCGAAGCAAATCGCCATCGCCAACCGCACGCTGGAGCGTGGCGAAAAGCTCGCCACCCGCTTCGGCGGCGAGGTGATGCGCCTGGCCGACCTGCCCGAGCGCCTGCACGAGTTCGACGCCGTCATCAGCTGCACGGCGAGCAGCCTGCCCATCATCGGCCTGGGCGCCGTGGAGCGAGCGCTCAAGAAGCGCCGCCACCGCCCCATCTTCATGGTGGACCTGGCCGTGCCGCGCGACATCGAGCCCGAGGTGAAGGCCCTGGGCGACGTGTACCTGTACACCGTGGACGATCTCGCCACCGTGGTGCAGACCGCGCAGGCCAACCGCCAGGCCGCGGTGGAGCAGGCCGAGGCCATCATCGACGCGGGCGTGCAGAGCTTCATGCACTGGATGGAGCTGCGCAGTCCCATCGGCACGGAAGGCGGCGTGGTGCCGCTGATCCAGCAGATCAACGCCCAGGCCGACGAATGGCGCGCGCTGGAGATCGCCCGCGCCAAGAAGCTGCTGGCCAAGGGCGAGGACGTGGACGCCGTGCTCGAAGCCCTCTCGCGCGGCCTCACGCAGAAGATGCTGCACGGCACCCTGGCCGAGCTGCGCGCGGGCGATGCCGATGCGCGTGCGCAAACGGCGCAGACCGTTTCGCGCCTGTTCCTGCGCAAAGAGCGTTAGCAACGCTCGAAAAATTCAAGCCAAATCGGCCTCCAGCGCTTACTCGATAAGCGCTACCAGCTACGAATTCAGTAGCAAACCCTTTTCCCCATCCGCATGAAACCCTTTCTCAGAAGCCAGCTGGAGCGCTACGCGCAGCGCCTGGGCGAACTCGACTTCCTGCTCTCGCGCGAAGACATCATGGCCGACATGGCGCAGTACCGCACCATCTCCAAGGAGCACGCCGAGGTCACGCAGATCGCGGGCCGCTACGCCCGCTACCAGCAGCGCGAATCGGACCTGGCCGGCGCGCGCGAGATGCTGGCCGACCCCGACATGGCCGAGATGGCGCAGGAAGAAATCACCGCCGCCGAGGCCGAGCTGCTGCAGCTCGAAGACGAGCTGCAGCGCCTGCTGCTGCCGAAGGACCCCGACGACGAACGCAACGCCTTCGTCGAAATCCGCGCCGGCACGGGCGGCGACGAATCCGCGCTGTTCGCGGGCGACCTCACGCGCATGTACACGCGCTACGCCGCCAACGCGGGCTGGAAGGTCGAGGTGGTCAGCGAGAACGCGGCCGAGCTCGGCGGCTACAAGGAAATCGTGCTGCGCATCGAGGGCGACCACGTTTATGGCGCATTGAAATTCGAATCCGGCGGCCACCGCGTGCAGCGCGTGCCCGCCACCGAGACGCAGGGCCGCATCCACACCAGCGCCTGCACCGTGGCCGTGATGCCCGAGCCCGACGAGCACGAGGCCATCAAGCTCAGCCCTGCCGACCTGCGCATCGACACCTTCCGAGCCAGCGGCGCCGGTGGCCAGCACATCAACAAGACCGACTCCGCCGTGCGCGTGGTCCACCTGCCCACCGGCATCGTCGCCGAATGCCAGGACGGCCGCAGCCAGCACAGCAACAAGGCCAAGGCGCTGCAGGTGCTGCAGGCGCGCATCCAAGAGAAAGAGCGCAGCGAGCGCGCCGCCAAGGAAGCCGCGCTGCGCAAGGGCCTGATCGGTAGCGGCGACCGCAGCGACCGCATCCGCACCTACAACTTCCCGCAGGGGCGGCTCACGGACCACCGCATCAACCTCACGCTGTACAAGCTGCTGGCCGTGATGGAAGGCGACCTCTCCGACGTGCTGCAGGCCCTGCAGCATGCGCGCGAAGCCGAACAGCTCGCGGAACTGGAAGGCAACAGCATTTAAAGCCAAATTGGCCTCCAGCGCTTACCAGGCAAACGCTGGCAGCTATCAAAACCGAAGTGAACGACACCCCCACCCTCGCCCAGGCGCTGGCCCAGGCCCACACCCTGGGCCTGGCGCGCATCGACGCGCAGATGCTGCTGCTGCACGCGCTGGACCGCCCCGACGCAGGCCGCGCCTGGCTGCTCGCGCACGATACGGATGCACTCACGCCCGGGCAGCAAGCCCGCTTCCTGGCCCTGTGCCAGCGCCGCGCCGCCGGCGAGCCCGTGGCCTACCTCACGGGCGTGAAGGAGTTCTACGGCCTGCTGCTGCACGTGGATGCCCGCGTGCTCGACCCGCGCCCCGATACCGAGACGCTGGTGGACTGGGCGCTGGAAGTGATCGCCCCCCTGCCCACCCCGCGCATCGCGGATTTGGGCACCGGCAGCGGCGCCATCGCCCTGGCCCTGCAAAGCCAGCGCCCCACAGCCCGGGTGCTGGCCGTGGATGCAAGCGAGGATGCCCTGGCCGTGGCCCAGGCCAACGCGCAGCGCCTGGGCCTGCCCGTGCGCTTCCAGAAGGCCCACTGGCTGGCGGGGGTGGAAGGCCCGTTCGACGCCATCGTCTCCAACCCGCCCTACATCGCCGCGCACGACCCGCACCTGGCCGCCCTCGCCCACGAGCCCCTGCAGGCCCTGGCCAGCGGCCCCGACGGCCTGGACGACCTCCGCGCCATCGTCGCCCAGGCCCCTGCCCGCCTCGCGCCCGGCGGCTGGCTGCTGCTGGAGCACGGCCACGACCAGGCCGGGGCCGTGCGCGCCCTGCTCGCCGCCCAGGGCTTCGCCCAGGTGCAAAGCCGCGACGACCTGGCAGGCATCGCGCGCTGCAGCGGCGGGCAATGGCAGAGAGTGAAATAATCCACCCCATTGCGGCCCATCCGCCCGCCCCTTTCTCTTCAAGGAGTACCCCCATGAGCGACACCCAGCAACGCATCGACGCCCTCGTCAAGTCCAGCGACATCCTGCTGTTCATGAAAGGCAGCGCCAGCTTCCCCATGTGCGGCTTCTCGGGCCGCGCCATCCAGATCCTCAAGGCCTGTGGCGTGGACCCCAAGGCCGTGACCACCGTGAACGTGCTGGAGGACGACGCCATCCGCCAGGGCATCAAGGACTACAGCAACTGGCCCACCATCCCGCAGCTCTACGTGAAGGGCGAGTTCATCGGCGGCTCGGACATCATGATGGAGATGTACGAGTCGGGCGAACTCAAGCAGGTGCTGGGCACCGAGGGCTGAACCCGTCCTGCTCCGGGTCCGCAGGCCGCCTCCGGGCGGCCTTTTTGCTGGCGTTTTGCTTCGCTGCAACAGCGGCACCAATCAGGGGCTTCTCCGACATTGCGGCGGGCATGTTGTGTGCTTGAATGATTGCGTGACCCACCTCACAAGGAAGGAGCATGCGATGACCACCAGCCACAGCCTTGTTCCCCAGCCACCCGCCTTGCGCCTGCCGGTGGCCCAGATGCGCAACGTGTTCCACCCCGGCGACGTGGAGCGCAAGCTGGCCCGGCTGCAGGACGCCGGCAGCCAGCGCGAATACGAAACCCTGCGCACCGTCTACGAACGCATGCTGGAGCGCGGCCCCGAGCGCTTCCAAGTCAAGCCCTCAGGCGTGCCCGACATGGCCGGCCTGTACGGGCAGTTGCCCAACTTCACCGAGGTGCTGGACGACGTGAAGCGCCACGTCGCGCTGGCGCAGGACAGCCGCGACGGCCTGGAGGTCACGCCCATGCTGCTGCTGGGCCCGCCCGGCATCGGCAAGACGCACTTCGCGCGCCAGCTGGCCGAGCTGCTGGGCACGGGCATGAACCTGCTGCCCATGAGCTCGATGACGGCGGGCTGGCTGCTGTCGGGCTCGTCCGCGCAGTGGAAGGGCGCGCGCCCCGGCAAGGTGTTCGAGGCCCTGGTGGAGGGCGAGTACGCCAACCCCGTGATCGTGGTGGACGAGATCGACAAGGCCGCCAGCGACGCGCAGTACGACCCGCTGGGCGCGCTGTACAGCCTGCTGGAGCACGACACCGCGCAAAGCTTCACCGACGAGTTCGCCGAGGTCGCCATCGACGCCAGCCAGGTCATCTGGATCACCACGGCCAACGACAGCCGGGGCATCCCGGACCCGATCCTGAACCGCATGAACGTCTTCGAGGTGCAGGCCCCCACGCCCGAACAGGCCCGCGCCATCGCGCGCAACCTGTACCAGGGCATCCGCGCCGGGCACGACTGGGGCCGGCTGATCGACCCCGAGCCGGGCGACGACGTGCTTGACCTGCTGGCGCAGATGCCGCCGCGCGAGATGCGCCGCGCGCTCATGACGGGCTTCGGCAACGCGCGGCTGGACCAGCGCGGCACGGTGGAAGTGGCCGACCTGCCCAAGGCGGCCGCGGGGCGCGGGCGCATCGGCTTCGTGCAGTAGCAGCGCCGGAAAGGCGGCCCGTTACACTTTCGGGCTGCCACCATGACGCTCACGCAAAGCCTCTTCGTCATCGCGCTGCTGATCGCCGCCAGCGCCTTCTTCTCCATGGCCGAGATCTCGCTCGCGGCCGCGCGCCGCCTGCGCCTGCGCCAGATGGCCGACGAGGGTGACGCGCGCGCCGACCGCGTGCTGCGCATGCAGGAGCAGCCGGGCGACTATTTCACCGTGGTGCAGGTGGGGCAGAACGCGGTGGCCATCCTGGGCGGCATCGTGGGCGAGGGGGCGCTGAGCCCGCACTTCACCGACCTCTTCCTGTCCTGGATGGGAACGGCGCAGGCCGAGACGGCGGGCTTTCTGTGCTCGTTCTTTGTCATCACCTCGCTGTTCATCCTGCTGGCCGACCTGTTCCCCAAGCGCCTGGGCATGGCCGAGCCCGAGCGGCAGGCCGTGCGGCTGGCGCGGCCCATGGGCACGCTTATCGGCCTGCTGCGACCGGTGGTGTGGCTCTACAGCCGGGGGGCGGACGCGCTGCTGCGCCTGCTGGGCCTGCCGTCGCTGCGCGACGACCGCATCACGTCCGATGACATCCTGGCCACCATGGAGGCCGGCGCCCGCGCGGGCGTGCTGGCCGCGCGCGAGCAGCAGGTCATCACCAACGTGTTCGAGCTGGACACGCGCACCGTCTCCAGCGCCATGTCGCCGCGCGACCGCATCGCGTTCTTCCTGCGCGACGAGCCGGATTCGGTGATCCGCCTGCGCATCGCGGCCGAGCCGTTCTCCACCTACCCCGTGTGCGAGGGCGACATCGACCATGTGGTGGGCTACGTGGACGCCAAGGACCTGTTCCAGCGCGTGCTGAACAACCAGCCCATCTCCCTGGCCGACGACAGCCTGGTGCGCAAGGTGCTCATCGTGCCCGACCGGCTCACGCTGTCCGAGGTGCTGGAACAGTTCCGCCAGGTGCACGAGGACTTCGCGGTCATCGTCAATGAATACAGCCTGGTCGTGGGCGTGGTCACGCTCAACGACGTGATGAGCACGGTGATGGGCGACCTGGTGGGCGCGGCCGACGAGGAGCAGATCGTGCGGCGCGACGAGAACTCCTGGCTCATCGACGGCGTGACGCCGGTGCAGGACGTGCTGCATGCGCTGTCGCTCGACGAGCTGCCGCATGCCGAGGAGTACGAGACGCTGGCGGGCTTCCTGATGGTGATGCTGCGCCGCGTGCCGCGCCGCACCGACAGCGTGACCTGGGGCGGCTACAAGTTCGAGGTGCTGGACGTGGACAGCTACCGCATCGACCAGGTGATGGTGTCGCGCATCGACGCGCCGGCGGCCGAGGCGGCAGCCCCAAAGAATATGGGCGAAATCAGCCTCTAGCGCTTATCCAGTAAGCGCGAACAGCTACCAAAACAATAGTATTTATGCTGCAGGCAGCTGCGGCTTCTCGCCGAACAGCCAGCTGCGCTGGGCGCCGAACACGGCGTCCGGGTACGGCGAGCGACCCCGGCTGCCGTTGTAGCGGCCCAGCGCCATGAACAGGTCGCCGCGCTCGCGGTCGATGTAGTGGCGCAATATCACGCAGCCGAAGCGCAGGTTGGTCTGCATGTGGAACAGCTTGCTCGCGTCGCCGTCGCCGATCACGCGCGTCCAGAACGGCATGACCTGCATGTAGCCGCGCGCGCCCACGCTGGAGACGGCGAACTTGCGGAACGCGCTCTCCACCTGGATCAGCCCCAGCACCAGCGACACGTCCAGCCCCGCGCGCTTGGACTCGTACCACACGGTCTGCAGGAAGTCGCGGCGCACCTCCCATTCGGGCTTGCGGCGGCGCAGGCGGTCGCTCATGGTGCCCAGCCAGCGCAGGTAGTGCAGGCGGGATTCGGTGGAGAAGAACTCGGGCTCGGGGGGCGCCTGGTTGGCGATGGCGGAACTGAGCGCCGTACGCACGGAGTCCACCAGCGGCTCTTCGAGCTGCCCGCCCGCCCACGCGGCCTGCGGCGCCGCCAGCCACGCGCCGGGCGCGGCCAGGCTGGCGGCAGACAGCAGGCAGGCGCGGCGGGTTACAGCGCTCATACGGCGATGCGGCCCTTCACATGGGTCAGGATGTCGGCCACGGCCACCTTGGTTGCGGCGGCGTCGCGGCGGTGCTGGTACTCGACCACGCCGTCCTTCAGGCTCTTGTCGCCGATGGTCACGCGGTGCGGCACGCCGATCAGCTCCCAGTCGGCGAACATGGCGCCGGGGCGCTCGCCGCGGTCGTCCAGGATCACGTCCACGCCGGCCGCCAGCAGGTCGGCGTACAACTGCTCGGCAGTCGCCTTGACGGCCTCGCTGCGGTCCATGCCCACGGGGCAGACCACCACGGTGAACGGCGCGATGGCGTCGGGCCAGATGATGCCGCGCTCGTCGTGGTTCTGTTCGATGGCCGCGGCCGGCAGGCGCGTGATGCCGATGCCGTAGCAGCCCATCTCGAAGGGCTGGGGCTTGCCCGTCTCGTCGAGGAAGGTGGCGCTCATGGCCTTGGAATACTTGGTGCCCAGGTAGAAGACATGGCCGACTTCGATGCCGCGCTCGATGGCCAGCTCCCCCTGGCCGTCGGGCGAGCGGTCGCCCGCCACCACGTTGCGCAGGTCGGCCACCGCGTCAGGCTCGGGCAGGTCGCGGCCCCAGTTCACGCCGGTGATGTGGTAGTCCGCCTCGTTGGCGCCGCAGATCCAGTCGGCCAGCACCGCCACCTCGCGGTCGGCCACGATCTTGAGCGGCTTCTTCAGGCCGATGGGGCCCAGGTAGCCGGGCTTGCAGCCGAAGTGGTCCTCGATCTCGGACAGCGAGGCAAAGCGGAAACCCGAATCCAGCCCCGGCACCTTGGACACCTTGATCTCGTTCATGTCATGGTCGCCGCGCAGCAGCAGCAGCCAGACGGTGCTCTTCACGATCTCGCCCGCCGCGTTGGTCTCGTCCGTGGCCAGCACCAGCGACTTCACGGTGGTGGCGAGCGGCACGCCCAGCAGTTCGGCCACGTCGGCGCAGGTGGCCTTGCCCGGGGTGGGCGTCTTTTCCATCGCCTTGGCCGCCGCGGGGCGCGGGCCGGCGGGCGCCAGGGCCTCGGCCTTTTCCATGTTGGCGGCGTAGTCGCTGGTGGGGCAGTAGACGATGGCGTCCTCGCCCGTGGCGGCGATCACCTGGAACTCCTCGCTCAGGTCGCCACCGATCGCGCCGCTGTCCGCCGCCACGGCGCGGTAGGTCAGGCCGAAGCGGTCGAAGATGCGGCGGTAGGCCTGCGCCATCACCTGGTAGCTGGCCTTGGCCGCCGCCTGGTCCTTGTCGAAGCTGTAGGCGTCCTTCATGATGAACTCGCGCCCGCGCATCAGGCCGAAACGGGGACGGCGCTCGTCGCGGAATTTCGTCTGCACCTGGTAGAAGTTCTTCGGCAGCTGCTTGTAGCTCTTGAGCTCCTGGCGCGCGATGTCAGTGACCACTTCCTCGCTCGTGGGCTGCACCACGAAGTCGCGGCCGTGGCGGTCCTGGATGCGCAGCAGCTCGGGACCCATCTTGTCGAAGCGGCCCGTCTCCTGCCACAGCTCGGCGGGCTGCACCACGGGCATGGTCAGCTCCACGGCGCCGGCGCGGTTCATCTCCTCGCGCACGATGGCCTCGACCTTGCGGATCACGCGCAGGCCCATCGGCATGTAGTTGTAGATGCCCGCGCCCAGCTTCTTGATCAGCCCCGCCCGCGTCATGAGTTTGTGGCTGACCACTTCGGCGTCGGCCGGAGCTTCCTTGAGGGTGGAGATAAAGAATTGGGAGGCTTTCATCGGAATTCGCCGCAGGCGGAACGAAGCGGCCCACTTGCCGCACGCTAGGCGCCGTGCATAATGGACGCAGTTTAAAAATTTGGGGTTAGATTATGCTTGACCGGGACGGCTTTCGGCCGAACGTCGGCATCATCCTGCTCAACCAGAAGAACCAGGTGTTCTGGGGCAAGCGCATACGCACCCACAGCTGGCAGTTTCCGCAGGGTGGCATTGACCGGGGTGAATCCCCCGAGCAGGCCATGTTCCGCGAACTGCACGAAGAGGTGGGATTATTGCCGAACCACGTGCGCGTGGTGGCCCGCACCCGGGACTGGTTGCGCTACGAGGTGCCTGACCGGTACATCCGCCGCGACGCACGCGGCCACTACAAGGGCCAGAAACAGATCTGGTATCTGCTGCAGCTGGTGGGCCACGATTGGGACCTGAACCTGCGCGCCACCAACCACCCGGAGTTCGACGCTTGGCGTTGGAACGATTACTGGGTGCCGCTGGACGTGGTGGTCGAGTTCAAGCGCGGCGTCTATGAAATGGCGCTGACCGAGCTGGCGCGCTTCCTGCCCCGGCACGAACAGCGCAACCGCTACCTGCGCAGCGGCATGCGCCCGCGCGAGGGCGAGCAGCACGCGGGCACCAACATGTACCGCACCGGTTCGATGCTGGCCAACCCCGGCATCGAGCTTCCCCCGGGCGCGAGCTTCGATCCCGACCCGCAAAACAGTATGCCCGGCGAGCTGGATGGCCTGCCGCCAGCCAACTCCGACGATGCCGCATTGAAGAACCCCTAAAAAAACGCCTGCTGGATGCAGGCGTTTTTCTTGACTCGCTCAGTGCGCGCTGGCCGCCAGCACCAGGTTGTCGCGGTGCACCATCTCCGGCTCTGCCGCATAGCCCAGCAGCTTCTCGAATTCCGTGGACGGCTTGCGGCACAGCAGGCGCGCCTCAGCGGCGGCATAGTTGGCCAGCCCGCGGGCGATCTCGGCGCCTGAGGCGTCGCGCACGGCAATCACGTCGCCGCGCGAGAAATCACCTTCGACGGCGGTCATGCCGATCGGCAGCAGGCTCTTGCCCTCGTCGCGCACCTTGGCGGCGGCGCCGGCATCCACCACCACGGCGCCACGCATCTGCAGGTGGTCGGCCATCCATTGCTTGCGGGCCTGCTTCTTCTGCGTCTGCGCCACCAGCAGCGTGCCCAGCGCTTCGCCGCGCGCCAGGCGCACCAGCGCCTCGGGCTCGCGCCCCCAAGCGATCACCGTGGACGCGCCCGAGCCGGCCGCCCGCTTGGCCGCCAGGATCTTGGTGATCATGCCGCCCTTGCCGATGCTGGAACCCGCGCCGCCGGCCATGGCCTCCAGCGCCGTGTCGCCGGCCTTGGCCTCGTGCACGAACTGCGCGGCAGGGTCACGGCGGGGATCGGCGGTGTACAGACCCTTCTGGTCCGTGAGGATGATCAGCGCGTCGGCTTCGACGAGGTTGGCCACCAGGGCGCCCAGCGTGTCGTTGTCGCCGAACTTGATTTCGTCGTTGACGACCGTGTCGTTCTCGTTGATCACGGGCACCACGCCCAGGCGCAGCAGCGTGAGCAGCGTGGAACGCGCGTTCAGGTAGCGCTCGCGGTCCGCGAGGTCGGCGTGGGTGAGCAGCACCTGCGCGCTGCCCATGCCCTGCTCGCGCAGCTTGGTCTCGTACATCTGCGCCAGGCCCATCTGGCCCACGGCGGCGGCCGCCTGCAGTTCATGGACCTCATGCGGGCGCGTGGTCCAGCCCAGGCGCTTCATGCCTTCGGCGATGGCACCGCTGGACACCATGACGACTTCGCGCGGCGTACCGCCATCGCCACGCACCAGGGCCGCCAGCTGGCGGCTCCATTCGCCGATGGCCGTTTCGTCCAGGCCGCGGCCTTCATTGGTCACGAGGCTGGAGCCCACCTTGACCACGATACGGCGGGCATCTCGCAATACGCTGGAAACCATTTTTTTGAGTCTTTTTGGCCTCTGGCGCTTGCCAGTCAAGCGCTGTCAGCTATGAAAATCAGAGTGATCAGGAAGGCGTGTCGCCGGCAAAGCGCGGGTCGACATCCACGGGCTCGTTTTCCACCCGCTGCTCGGACTGCACGTGGCGGAAGATGGCGTGGATCAGCGGCTCGCAGCCTTCGCGCGTGAGGGCCGAGATCTCGAACACCGGCCCCTTCCACTTGAAGCGGCGGGCGAAGTCCTTCACGCGCGCCGCGCGCTCCTCGGCGGGCACTATGTCCAGCTTGTTCAGCACCAACCAGCGCGGCTTGTCGTAGAGCTGCTGGTCGTACTTCTTCAGTTCGTTGACGATGGCCTTGGCCTGCACGACCGGGTCCACGGCGTCGTCGAAGGGCGCCAGGTCCACGATGTGCAGCAGCAGCCGCGTGCGCTGCAGGTGGCGCAGGAACTGGTGGCCCAGACCCGCGCCTTCGGATGCGCCTTCGATCAGGCCCGGAATGTCCGCCACGACGAAACTCTGCTCCGGCCCGACCCGCACCACGCCCAGGTTCGGGTGCAAGGTGGTGAAGGGGTAGTCGGCGATCTTGGGGCGGGCATTGGAGACCGCGGTGATGAAGGTCGACTTGCCTGCGTTGGGCATGCCCAGCAGGCCCACATCGGCCAGCACCTTCAGTTCGAGCTTGAGGTTCTTCTTCTCGCCGGGCCAGCCGGGCGTCTTCTGGCGCGGGGCGCGGTTGATGGCGCTCTTGAAGCGCAGGTTGCCAAAGCCGCCGTCGCCGCCCTTGGCGATGGTGATGACCTCGCCCGGCGTGAGCAGTTCGTACAGCACCTCACCCGTCTCCGCGTCGGTGATGATGGTACCCACGGGCATCTTCAAGGTGATGTCCGCGCCCGCCGCGCCGAACATGTCCGAGCCCATGCCGTGCTCGCCACGCTTGGCCTCGTGGCGGCGGGAGTAGCGGTAGTCCACCAGGGTGTTCAGGTTCGGGTCCGCCACCGCGAACACATGCCCGCCACGCCCGCCATCGCCGCCATTGGGCCCGCCGAATTCCTTGTATTTTTCGTGCCGGAAGGACACGCAGCCATTGCCGCCATCGCCAGCGGCAATGTCAATAAAGGCTTCATCGACGAACTTCATGGTGTATCCAGTTTACAAAACGACAAAGCCCCGGCAATGCGGGGCTTCGGTGGTTGCCGAGGGGAAGCCTCAGGCAGGCGTCACATTGACCGTTGCTTTGGACAATGCACCCTTGGTACCGAACGACACGTGGCCGTCCACCAGGGCGAACAGCGTGTGGTCCTTGCCCACGCCGACGTTGTTGCCGGGGTGGAAGCGCGTGCCGCGCTGGCGCACGATGATGGAGCCTGCGCTGATCAGTTCGCCACCGAAGGCCTTGACACCCAGCATCTTTGGCTTGGAGTCACGCCCGTTTCGCGTAGAGCCGCCGCCTTTTTTCTGTGCCATGACATCAGCTCCTTCTGTTAGGCAGCAATCGCGCCGATTTGCAGTTCGGTGAACTGCTGGCGATGGCCTTGGCGCTTTTGGTAGTGCTTGCGACGGCGCATCTTGAAGATGTGCACCTTGTCGTGCTTGCCGTGGGCCACGACGGTGGCTTTCACGGTTGCGCCGGACACCAGGGGCGTGCCTACCTTCAGTTCAGCGCCGTTGCCGACGGCCAGAACCTGGTCGATCACAATTTCCTGGCCTACGTCCGCAGCAATCTGTTCTACTTTGATTTTTTCGCCGGAAGCAACGCGATACTGCTTGCCGCCGGTTTTTATGACCGCGTACATGTTGACCTCTTGATTTGAGTTCTGCAGACGGATTTCCGCAGAGCCCGCGAGTATAGCGTATACAAGGCAAAGGCGCCAGCCCCCGCCACGGGGCTCGCCAGCGGGCCACCGCCCAGGCGAAGCGGGACTTCGGCCTTCCTATAATCCGGGCACTTTCTGTGGCCACCATCTTGACTGACCAAACCGCCCCTGCAGCCTCCCCCCTCCTGCTCGTTGCACAAGACATGCACGAGGTCGACAAGGTTATCGGTCAGCGCCTGACATCCAGCGTGCCCCTGGTGGCCCAGATTTCGCAGTACATCATCGCGGCAGGCGGCAAGCGCCTGCGCCCGGCCCTGCTGCTCATGGTCTGCGGTGCGCTGGGATACCGGGGAGCGCATCGCCACAGCCTCGCAGCCGTGGTCGAACTGATCCACACGGCCACCTTGCTGCACGACGACGTGGTCGATGCCTCGACCTTGCGCCGGGGGCGCCCCACCGCCAACGAAACCTTTGGCAATCCTGCCAGCGTTCTCGTCGGCGACTTCCTGCACACCCGCTCCTTCCAGATGATGGTGGAGGCGGGCAGCATGCGCATCATGGAGATCCTCTCGGAGGCCACCAACGTGATCGCGGAAGGCGAGGTACTGCAGTTGATGAACATGCATGACGCCTCGCTGGACGAAGCAGGCTACCTGCGCGTCATCCGATCCAAGACGGCCAAGCTTTTCGAAGCCAGCGCCCGCCTGGGTGCCGTGCTGGCGCACAGTTCGCCGGATGTCGAGGAAGCATGCGCAACCTACGGGCAGGCCCTGGGAACGGCATTCCAGATCATCGACGATGTCCTCGACTACGATGGCGACGCTGCGGAAATGGGGAAGAACCTCGGGGATGACCTTCGGGAAGGCAAATCCACGTTGCCGCTGATCGCCGCCATGGAGCGAGGAACCGCCCACCAAGCGGGCATCGTGCGGCAAGCCATCGAGCAGGGCTCCACGGAGCAGTTGGCGGACATCGTGCAGATCGTCCGGGAAACCGGGGCATTGGACGTCACCCGGACCGCAGCCTTTGCCGAAGCACGGCGCGCCATGGCAGCGGCAGAGCAACTGCCAGCCAATCCGTACACCTCAGGTTTGCTAGAATTGGCGGCGCAATTGCTTGCGCGACGCCATTGAGATGCCCTTTCTTTGCATCAATCCATGGGACAATCGCAACAGCGGGGTGTAGCTTAGCCTGGTAGAGCGCTACGTTCGGGACGTAGAGGCCGGAGGTTCGAATCCTCTCACCCCGACCATGATCTTCTGTTTGCATTGCAGCAATAGTGTCCATTCCGTGGCGCTGTTGCGAATATCCAATGCTGTACAGCATGCACCCAATCGGTGATGATAGGATGGTTTCTTTTCCACACCTAACACATTCCCGGTTACATGGCTGCTGTCGATACCGCCCCTAAAGAAGCCTCTGCAGTTGCCCTTCCAGGATTGGGCCGGGCTTTGATGTCTGCCGGCAAGCTGACCCAAAAGGCAGCCGAAGACATTTACAAAAAATCACAAATCAGCCGGACGAGTTTTATTGCAGAGCTTACCGGCTCTGGCGCGGTATCTGCAGCCGACTTGGCGCATACCGTGTCAGCGGTTTTTGGCGCACCCTTGCTGGATCTGGATGCCATCGATCCCCTCCGGCTGCCAAAAGACCTTCTGGATGGCAAGATATGCCAAGCCTATCGGGTCGTTGTACTCAGCAAGCGCAATAATCGACTTATTGTTGCAACAGCCGATCCCACAGATCAAGAGGCTGCGGAGAAAATCAAGTTCACGACCCAGATGGGTGTGGATTGGATTATTTCTGAATACGACAAACTCAGCAAACTGGTGGAGGCAACCACCAAATCCGCTAGCGACTCCCTCGAAGCCTTAAACTCTGCAGGCGGGGATTTCGAGTTTGACGATGCTCCGATTGAAGAAGCTCCCGACAACAACGATGCTGGAGCAACCGATGTAGAAGATGCTCCCATCGTCAAGTTCCTGCACAAGATGCTGCTGGATGCATTCAACATGCGCGCATCAGATTTGCATTTTGAGCCTTATGAACATCAATACCGGGTTAGATTCCGGATTGACGGCGAACTCAGGGAAATTGCCTCTCCGCCAATTGCCATCAAGGATAAGCTAGCATCGCGCATCAAGGTGATCTCACGGTTGGATATCTCTGAAAAGAGAGTCCCTCAAGACGGCCGGATGAAGCTCAAGGTAGGCCCGGATCGGGTCATCGATTTCCGCGTGAGTACGCTTCCTACTTTGTTCGGCGAGAAAATCGTTATTCGTATTCTCGACCCCAGCAGTGCAAAACTGGGCATCGATGCACTCGGCTATGAACCTGAGGAGAAAGAACGCTTACTCCAAGCCATTGGTCGCCCTTATGGGATGATCCTCGTGACGGGCCCCACCGGATCGGGTAAGACCGTTTCGCTGTATACCTGCTTGAATTTGCTGAACAAGGCTGGTGTAAATATTGCCACGGCTGAGGACCCTTCTGAAATCAATCTTCCAGGGGTCAACCAAGTCAATGTCAACGAAAAAGCAGGCTTGACATTTGCGGTCGCATTGAAATCATTTCTGCGCCAAGATCCAGACATCATCATGGTGGGCGAAATCCGCGATCTTGAAACGGCGGACATATCCATTAAGGCAGCACAGACAGGTCATTTGGTCTTGTCAACGCTCCATACCAACGATGCTCCCACGACGCTCACTCGCATGCGCAATATGGGGATAGCGCCGTTCAATATCGCATCGAGCGTGATTTTAATCACTGCCCAGCGTCTAGCTCGTCGGCTATGTCCTGCTTGCAAGGCCCCTGCGGATATACCCCATGAAGCATTAGTGGAAGCAGGTTATCCAGAAGAGGAATTGGATGGAACGTGGGTCACTTACCGTCCTGTAGGCTGCTCCGCCTGCAACAATGGCTACAAAGGGCGGGTGGGTATATATCAAGTCATGCCCATTTCAGAAGAAATCCAACGCATTATTCTGCGTGATGGCAGTGCACTGGAGATCGCCGAGCAAGCCAAGGCCGAAGGTGTGCGATCACTTCGTGAATCTGGTCTGTATAAGGCGAGGCTGGGCCTCACCTCTCTGGAAGAGGTTCTCGCTGTAACTAACGAATAAAAAGCATAGAGGGGTACGTATGGCTACCACTGCATCAAAAAAAGATATTAAAGATTTTGTCTTCGAATGGGAAGGCAAAGATCGAAATGGTAAGATTGTGCGAGGGGAAGTGCGTGCATCTGGTGAAAATCAGGTCCAGGCCACGCTGCGTAGACAAGGAGTTTTTCCTACCAAAATCAAGAAGCGGCGGATGAGAGCCGGCAAGAAGATCAAGCCCAAAGATATAGCCTTGTTTACACGTCAACTAGCAACAATGATGAAGGCCGGGGTTCCCTTGCTGCAGTCATTTGATATTGTGGGGCGCGGCAATACCAATGCGAGCGTCACGAAACTGCTGAATGATATTCGAACAGATGTGGAGACCGGTACATCTTTGAATGCTGCTTTCCGCAAGCACCCCATGTATTTTGATAGTCTCTATTGCAATCTGGTGGAAGCAGGTGAGGCAGCTGGTATTCTCGAAGCATTGTTGGACCGCTTGGCAACCTATATGGAGAAGACGGAGGCCATCAAGTCAAAGATCAAATCTGCGTTGATGTACCCTACGTCCGTGATTATCGTGGCGTTTGTGGTCGTCACCGTGATTATGATCTTTGTTATTCCCGCTTTCAAGGAAGTTTTTACCTCCTTTGGCGCCGATCTTCCCGCTCCTACATTGTTCGTGATGGCGATCAGCGAGTTCTTCGTCAAATGGTGGTGGCTCATATTTGGAGTCATCGGTGGTGGAGCCTTCTTCTTCATGCAGGCATGGAGAAGAAGTGAGAAAATGCAAATATTCATGGATCGGCTTCTTTTGAAAATTCCAATTTTTGGCGCCCTGATTGAGAAATCCTGTGTCGCACGTTGGACTCGGACACTGGCCACCATGTTTGCAGCTGGCGTTCCTTTAGTTGAAGCCTTGGACTCTGTAGGTGGAGCCTCTGGTAATTCCGTTTATTTCATGGCTACGGAAAAAATCCAACAAGAAGTATCCACAGGAACCAGCCTCACGGCAGCTATGGGTAATGCAAATGTCTTCCCGTCCATGGTGCTCCAAATGTGTGCCATCGGCGAGGAATCCGGCTCTATCGATCACATGTTGGGCAAGGCTGCCGACTTCTATGAAGCGGAAGTCGATGAAATGGTCGCAGGCCTCTCCAGTCTGATGGAACCCATCATCATCGTTTTCCTAGGCACTCTGATTGGTGGCATCGTGGTTTCCATGTACCTCCCAATTTTCAAGCTCGGCCAAGTCGTGTAATGGCGGTGGACGCATGGTGGAGCGCGGGATTCGGCGGAATCCTGGGGCTCCTGATTGGTAGTTTTCTCAACGTGGTGATCTATCGATTGCCCAAGATGATGGAACGCCAGTGGGCGGTAGAACTGGCAACAATGTCGGCGGCCGATAAGGTTGGTGATACCGAGATGGCGATGGTTCCGCCCCAGGAACCCTTCAATCTCATGACTCCCCGCTCCCGCTGCCCGGCCTGCGGGCACATGGTGCAGTGGTACGAAAACGTCCCTGTATTCAGCTACCTCTTCCTGCGCGGACGCTGCTCCGCATGCAAGGTGCGGATTTCCGCCCGATACCCCTTGGTCGAGATCGCCACGGGAGCGCTGTTCTTCTTTTGCATCCACCGCTGGGGCATCACGCCCACCGGCGTGGCCTGGTGCGGATTTTCGGCGGCTATGGTCGCGCTGGCGTTCATTGACTGGGATACCACGTTGCTGCCCGACGACATCACCCTGCCCTTGCTCTGGGCGGGTATCTTGTCGTCCGCGCTGCATTGGATCCAGGTGCCGCTGCATGCCTCGGTATTCGGCGCCGCCGCCGGATACCTGTCCTTGTGGCTGGTGTACTGGGGCTTCAAGCTGGCCACGGGCAAAGAGGGCATGGGCTACGGCGACTTCAAGCTGTTCGCGGCCTTGGGCGCCTGGTTCGGCTGGCAGGCGCTGGTGCCGATCATCCTGATGTCCTCGGTCATCGGGGCCATCATCGGCATTGCGATGAAGGTCTTCAGCAGCCTGCGGGAGGGCGGCTACATTCCGTTCGGCCCCTTTCTGGTGGGCGCCGGTTTCACGGCCATGGTGTTCGGTCCCCAGGCCATCCTTGACGCCGTATTGAAGCCCCTGGGGCTCTAGGCATGCATCCATCCCGGCATGGCCGTCCTCTGCGTCTGGGCCTGACGGGCGGTATCGGCAGCGGCAAAAGCACTGTGGGCCAGATGTGGGTTTCGCTGGGCGCCGCGCTCATCGATGCCGACCAGATCGCGCGCGATGTCACCGGCCCGCACGGCGCGGCGATGGGCGCCATCCGTGCCACCTTCGGCGACGATTTCGTGGACGAAGCCACCGGTGCGCTGGACCGCGCGCGCATGCGCGCGCTGGCCTTCAGCCGTCCGGAGGCCCGGGCGCAGCTCGAAGGCATCGTGCACCCCCTGGTCACCCTGCATGGCAACCTGCAGGCACAGCAGGCGGCGGAGCAGGGCCGTGCGCTCATCGTCTTCGACATTCCCCTGCTGGCGGAGTCCGGCCGATGGGCATGCCGGCTGGACGCTGTGGTGGTAGTGGATTGCCCGGCCGAGACCCAGATCGTGCGCGTCATGCAGCGCAGCGGCCTCAGCCGGGAAGCGGTGCAGGGCATCATCGCTTCGCAGGCCAGCCGCCCCGCGCGCCGGGCCGTGGCCGATGCGGTCATCGCCAACGGCGCGGACTGCACCTTGGAGAACCTGCATGCCCAGGCCCGGCAGACGGCCGCGCTGTTCGGGCTATGATGCGAGCGAAACCATTGGTGCTTTCGCTCCATGCCGTGCGCCACCGGCGTCAGAATACCGCCTGATTCTCAGGAACCCGCCAGCGTGATCCTTTACGAATACCCCTTCAACGAACGTCTGCGGACCTACCTGCGCCTGGAGCAGCTGTTTCGTCGCCTGGGGGAATTGATACCCCGCGCCCATGCCCTGGACCACCACTTCGCGCTGGTCACGATCTTCGAGATCATGGACGTGGCGGCGCGGGCCGACCTAAAGTCGGACGTGCTCAAGGACATCGAGAAGCACAAGCACCAGCTCGACAGCTACCGCGGCAATCCGTCGATCTCCGAGGCGGCGCTCGATGCCGTGATCGCCCAGCTGGACCGCTGCTTCACCGCCCTCAACACGCAGTCGGGCAAGTCCGGCCAGCCGCTCACCGAGAACGACTGGCTCATGAGCATCCGCAGCCGCGTCGGCATTCCGGGCGGCACCTGCGGTTTCGACCTGCCGGCCTACTACGCGTGGCAGCACCACGCGCCCGGCGTGCGCCAGCAGGCGCTGGAGGAATGGGCTTCCACCCTCGCGCCACTGGCCGAGTCCATCTACGTGCTGCTCAAGCTGCTGCGGGATTCCGGCGTGCCGCAGAAGGTGGCCGCGGAGCGCGGCCAGTTCCAGCAGAACCTGCCGCCGGGCCGCACCTTCCAGCTGCTGCGCCTGCGCATCGACCCGGCCCTGAACCTGATCCCGGAAATCAGCGGCAACCGCCTGATCGTCTCGGTGCGGCTCATGCGCCTGGAGGACGACGGCCGCCTGCATGCCAGCACCGAGGATGCGGCCTTTGAATTGACCTTGTGCGCATGACGAAGACCTCCAAGATCGACCCCACGGCGGCCCGCACCGTCACCTGCCCGAGTTGCGGCGGCGACAGCGTCTACAGCCCCGCCAATCCGTTCCGCCCGTTCTGCAGCGAGCGCTGCAAGCAAGTGGACCTGGGCGCCTGGGCCAGCGAAGATTTCCGCATGCCTGCGGAAGCGCCGCCACAGGATGCCCAGTACGGCGATCCGCGCCAGCAGCACTGACGCAAAAATTTGAATGAAATCGGGTTCCAGCGCTTGCCCAGCAAGCGCTGGAAGCTATGATTTTTGCAGTTCCTAAGGCGAGAACTGCAAGCCCCGCTCCTCGGCCAGCCACTGCAGCACGGGGTAGGCGCCGGGTAGCACGGGCGATACCGTCAGCGGCATCTGCTGCCAGGCCATGGACTGGCCCTCGCGCATCTCGAATTCCCCCGACCATTCCTGCACCTTGCACCAGTGCAGGCGCACCAGCGCGTGCGGGTAGTCGTGCTCCGTGACCTTCCAGACGGAGGCGGCGCCAATGGTCACGCCCAGTTCCTCGATGAGCTCGCGGCGCAGGGCCTGCTCGACGGTTTCCCCGGCTTCGAGCTTGCCGCCCGGAAACTCCCAGTAGCCGGCATAGGGCTTGCCCGGCGGGCGGGTGGATAGCAGCATGGCCCCGTCATCGCGCAGCAGGATGCCGACCGCGACCTCGGTGTGCTTGCGCGCGTCCTCAGCCACCGTGCCGCCCCGCGAAGTCGCGCGCGAACTGGTAGGCCACGCGGCCGCTGCGCGAGCCGCGCTCCAGCGCCCACACCAGCGCCTCGGGCCGCGCCGCCGTGATCGCCGCCGCGGGCACGCCCAGCGACGACAGCCACTGCGCCACGATGGTCAGATATTCCTCCTGGCTGAAGGGGTAGAAGCTCACCCACAGACCGAAGCGCTCGGACAGCGAAATCTTCTCCTCCACCACCTCGCCCGGATGCACCTCGCCATCGTCCGTGTGGGTGTAGGTGAGGTTTTCCTTCATGTACTCGGGCAGCAGGTGGCGTCGGTTGCTGGTGGCGTAGATCAGCACGTTGGGCGTGGCCGCGGCCACCGAGCCGTCCAGGATGGACTTGAGCGCCTTGTAGCCCGGCTCGCCGTCCTCGAAGCTCAGGTCGTCGCAGAAGACGATGAATTTCTCTGGCCGATCGGAGACCACTTCCACGATGTCGGGCAGGTCCGTGAGGTCGGCCTTGTCCACCTCGATCAGGCGCAGGCCCTGGGGTGCATAGGCGTTCAGGCAGGCCTTGATCAGCGACGACTTGCCCGTGCCGCGCGCGCCGGTCAGCAGCACGTTGTTGGCGGGCTTGCCCTCGACGAACTGCTGGGTGTTGCGCTGGATCTTGTCCTTCTGCCCGTCGATTTCCTTGAGGTCTTCGAGGCGCATCGCCGCCACGTGGCGCACGGGCTCCAGGGTGCCGTGGCCGCTGCTGCGCTTGCGGTAGCGCCAGGCGATGGATGCGGACCAGTCCGGCGCGCCCAGGGGCTGGGGCAGCACGGATTCGATGCGGGCGATGAGCTGCTCGGCGCGCTCGATCAATCGTTCAAATTTATCGTTCATTCTGGCCTCTGGCGCTTATCCAGAAAGCGCTGACAGCTATTGAATCAGGAGCGGTAGTCCGCGTTGATCGTCACGTACTCGTGGCTCAGGTCGCAGGTCCACACGGTGTCCGCCGCGTCGCCACGGCCCAGCAGCACGCGCACCGTGATCTCACTTTGCTTCATCACGCGCTGGCCGTCTTCCTCGCGGTAGGCGGGGTTGCGCCCACCTTGCACGGCCACGTGCACGTCGTCCAGGTACAGGTCGATGCCGGTCTGGTCCAGGTCGGCGATGCCCGCATAGCCCACGGCCGCCAGGATGCGGCCCAGGTTCGGATCGCTGGCAAAGAAGGCCGTCTTGACCAGCGGCGAGTGGGCGATGGCGTAGGCCACCTGGCGGCACTCGTCGCCCGTCTTGCCGCCTTCCACGCGTACGGTGATGAACTTGGTGGCGCCCTCGCCGTCGCGCACGATGGCCTGGGCCAGCTTCTGCGACACGGCCAGCATCGCGGCTTTCAGTGCCTGGCCTTCGGCGCTATCGAGCGCAGTGATGGGCGCGTGCGCGGCCTTGTTCGTCGCCACGACCACGAAGGAGTCGTTGGTGGACGTATCGCCGTCGATGGTGACGCGGTTGAACGAACCATCGGCCAGCTCGCGCGCCAGTTGCTGCATCACCGCCGGGGCCACGCAGGCGTCCGTGGCCAGAAAGCCCAGCATGGTCGCCATGTTGGGGCGGATCATGCCCGCGCCCTTGCTGATGCCGGTGATGGACACCGTGGCGCCGCCGATCTGCACCTGCGCCGAGAAGGCCTTGGGCAGCGTGTCGGTGGTCATGATGCCCTCGGCCGCGCGGGCCCAGTGGCCGGCCTCTGCATCGGCGATGGCGGCGGGCAGGCCGGCCTCGATGCGGTCCACGGGCAGCGGCTCCATGATCACGCCGGTGGAGAACGGCAGGATCTGCTCGGGCGCCACGTTCAGCAGCCGCGCCAGCGCGGCACAGGTGGAGCGTGCCCGCGCCAGGCCATCGGCGCCCGTGCCGGCATTGGCGTTGCCGGTGTTGACCACCATCGCGCGGATGGATTGGCGGCCCGCCAGATGCTCGCGGCTGACCTGCACCGGCGCGGCGCAGAAGCGGTTCTGCGTGAACACGCCGGCCACGCTGGCACCTTCGTCCAGCAGGAAGACGGTGAGGTCCTTGCGGTGGGCCTTGCGGACACCGGCTTCGGCCACGCCGATGCGCACGCCGGCGATGGGATGCAGGTCGGTGGCGACGGGAGCGAGAAGATTGACGGGCATGGGAAAGTCTTTCTTGAGAATGAATAACGGGCACAAGTCCATGCAACCGGCGCGCCCCATGCCAGCAGACACCGCGCAAGGGCCGCCCCGCCGCGCTGGTGTCGTCCCCCTTCCCGGCGAAGCCGAGAGAAGGGGGAAGCGGCGCAGCCGCTCAGGGGGTTGTCACGCTAACTTCCCGTGGCATTGCTTGTATTTCTTGCCGCTGCCGCAGGGACAGGGGTCGTTGCGGCCCACGCGCACGCCCTCGGGCAGGGCCAAGCCGGCCGTCTGAGCGTCGGAGGTGGTTTCCACTTCGCCGGTTTCCGTGGGCGCCGTGTAGGTCACGTTGGCGATGCTTTCGCCGCGCGCCTCCATGTCCTGCGCGGCCTGGTCCAGTTGGGCCTGGGACTGCACCTGCACGGTCATGAGGATCTTGGTGACCTCGTTCTTCACCAGGTCGATGAGCTGGCGGAACAGCTCGAAGGCCTCGCGCTTGTATTCCTGCTTGGGCTGCTTCTGCGCATAGCCGCGCAGGTGGATGCCCTGGCGCAGGTAGTCCAGCGCGGAGAGGTGGTCGCGCCAGTTGGAGTCGAAGCTTTGCAGCAGCACCATGCGCTCGAACTGGGTGAAGTTCTCGTGGCCCACCTGTTCGACCTTGGCATTGAACGAGGCATGCGCCGCCTGCAGCACCTTGTCCAGGATCTCGTCGTCGGTGACGCTGCTGGAGCCCTGCACTTCCTGCTGCAGCGCGAGCTGGACCTGCCAGTCCTCGGCCAGCGCCTTTTCCAATGCGGGCAGGTCCCACTGCTCTTCCACCGACTCGGCCGGCACGTACTGGCGCACCAGGTCGGTCATGCAGTCCTCGCGCATCGCGGCGATCACGTCCGACAGGTCGGCCGCGTCCAGGATCTCGTTGCGCTGCTGGTAGATCACCTTGCGCTGGTCGTTGGCCACGTCGTCGTATTCGAGCAGCTGCTTGCGGATGTCGAAGTTGCGGGCCTCGACCTTGCGCTGGGCCGACTCGATGCTGCGGGTCACGATGCCGGCTTCGATGGCCTCGCCGTCGGGCATCTTGAGGCGGTCCATGATGGCCTTGACGCGGTCGCCCGCGAAGATGCGCATCAGCGAATCGTCCAGGCTCAGGTAGAAGCGCGAGGAGCCGGGGTCGCCCTGGCGGCCGGAGCGGCCACGCAGCTGGTTGTCGATGCGGCGGGATTCGTGGCGTTCGGTGGCGATGATGCGCAGGCCGCCCAGGGCCTTGACCTTCTCGTGGTCCACGTTCCACTGCTCGCGCAGCGCGGCCACCTTGGCGGCGCGGTCGGATTCGGACAGGGACTCGTCGGCCTCGATGGCGGCCACGTCCTTCTCGATGTTGCCGCCCAGCACGATGTCGGTGCCGCGGCCCGCCATGTTGGTGGCGATGGTGATCATGCCCGCGCGGCCCGCCTGGGCCACGATGTCGGCCTCGCGCGCATGCTGCTTGGCGTTGAGCACCTGGTGCGGCAGGCCTTCCTTGTTCAGGAGCTGGTCGATGATCTCGGAGTTCTCGATCGACGTGGTGCCCACCAGCACGGGCTGGCCGCGCTCATGGCATTCGCGGATGTCCTTGATGGCGGCTTCGTACTTCTCGCGCGTGGTTTTGTACACGCGGTCGAGCTGGTCCTCGCGCTTGCTCGGGCGGTTGGGGGGGATGACCACGGTTTCCAGGCCGTAGATCTCCTGGAACTCGTAGGCCTCGGTGTCGGCCGTGCCGGTCATGCCGGCCAGCTTGCTGTACAGGCGGAAGTAGTTCTGGAAGGTGATGGAGGCCAGCGTCTGGTTCTCGGCCTGGATGTTCACGCCTTCCTTGGCTTCCACGGCCTGGTGCAGGCCTTCGCTCCAGCGGCGGCCCGACATCAGGCGGCCGGTGAATTCGTCCACGATCACGATCTCGCCGTTCTGCACCACGTAGTGCTGGTCGCGGTGGTACAGGTGGTTGGCCCGCAGCGCCGCGTACAGGTGGTGCATCAGCGTGATGTTGGCCGGGTCGTACACCGAGGCGCCCTCGGCGATCAGGCCCTGGCTGGCCAGCACGCGCTCGGCGGTTTCATGGCCCTGCTCGGTCAGGAAGATCTGGTGGCTCTTTTCGTCCACCGTGAAGTCGCCGGGCTTGGTCACGCCCTCGCCGGTGCGGGGGTCGGCCTCACCCTCCTGGCGCACCAGCAGCGGCACCACCTTGTTCATGGCGATGTACATCGCCGTGTGGTCCTCGGCCTGGCCGCTGATGATGAGCGGCGTGCGCGCCTCGTCGATCAGGATGGAGTCCACCTCGTCCACGATGGCGAAGTTCAGGCCCTGCTGCACGCGGTCCTTGGCCTCGTAGACCATGTTGTCGCGCAGGTAGTCGAAGCCGTATTCGTTGTTGGTGCCGTAGGTGATGTCGGCGCGGTAGGCTTCCTGCTTCTGCTCGCGCGGCATCTGGGGCAGGTTGATACCCACCGTGAGGCCCAAGAAGTTGTACAGGCGGCCCATCCACTGCGCGTCGCGGTTGGCGAGGTAGTCGTTCACCGTGACCACGTGCACGCCCTTGCCCGACAGCGCATTGAGGTACACCGGCAGCGTGGCGGTCAGGGTCTTGCCCTCGCCCGTGCGCATTTCGGAAATCTTGCCGTAGTGCAGCGCCATGCCGCCCAGCATCTGCACGTCGAAGTGGCGCATCTTCATGACGCGCTTGGAGCCCTCGCGCACGACGGCGAAGGCTTCGGGCAGGATGCTGTCCAGGGCTTCGCCCTTGGCCACGCGCTCCTTGAACTCCTGCGTCTTGGCCTTGAGCTGCTCGTCCGACAGCTTTTCGTACTCGGGCTCCATCGCGTTGATGCGGGCGACCGTCTTGCGGTACTGCTTGAGGAGCCGGTCGTTGCGGCTGCCGAATAGTTTGGTGAGGAAGTTGGTGGCCATGCGAACAAGATCGCCTGGACGCCGCAATCAGCGCGCCCAAGCGACCGGAATCCCTAAGGTGAATTGAGTTCAGGTGGGTCCATCGACAGGGATTGCAAGCCGTTGCAACCCTGGGGCCGTGGACGCCGGACCCGCGATTTTACCTGCCCGCCGGGGGCGTGCCGGGCTGGCCCGGCGAGGCGCGCGGCTGGATGGAAGCCACCTGCGGGCCCGGGGCGTTGGACGGTTCGGTCCCGCCCGCACTCAGGAACTTTTGCGGATCCTGAAAAACGCCCTGCACCAGCACTTCGAAATGCAGGTGCGGGCCGGTGGAGCGCCCCGTGGTGCCCACTTCGGCGATCTTCTGCCCGCGCTTGACAATGTCGCCCTGCTTGACCAGCGTGCGCGAAGCATGCGCGTAGCGCGTGACCAGCTGGTTGCCGTGGTCCACCTCGATCATGTTGCCGTAGGCGGGATGGAATTCCTGCGTCACCACCACGCCGCCCGCTGCCGCCAGGATGGGCGTCCCGGTCGCCGACGGGAAATCCAGGCCGGTGTGCAGCGCGGACTGGCCGGTGATCGGGTCCACCCGCCATCCGAAGTTCGACCCCGACACGCCGGGCACGGGCGCGTGCGTGGGAATCATCTTCTTGCGGATGTGCTGGTCGAACAGGCGGGATTCGAGCACGGTCATCAGGTCCACGCGCTGGTTGGTCAGGCGTTCCAGATCATCGAGGGTGGTCTGCAGCTCCTCCATGGTCATGTCATGGGCGCCAACCAGCACGCCGCCGCGGCCGCCGGTGTCCTTCGGGATGTCCGCCGGCGCCATGCCCGCCAGGCCCAGGACGCGCTCGCCCAGGGACTCCAGCTGCACCATGCGGGCCTGCATCTCCCCGACGCGGCGCGCCATGGCATCGAGGTTGGCCCGCATGAAGCGGTCGCGCTCCGCGAATTCGTCCTTCACCACCAGGCGGACCAGCGACCCCACGATGGGCCAGCCTTCGCGCGCGCCCTTGAGGAACACCCAGTGGTACAGCGCCGCCGCCACGAGCATGAGGCACAGCGACAGTCCCAGGCCTGCCAGCAGCAGGCGCGTGCCGGACAGATGAATGGCCCGGCTGCGCGCCAGCCTGGCGTCCGTGATAATCAGATGCACTACGAATTCTCCACGCCCGAAGACGCACGCCATGAACCGCCGCCACTACGCCGTCACGCTGCAGCAGGCCAGCGAGGACTCCCCCCTGCTGGCCAGGCTGACGGCGCTGACCCGCGATTCCAGCGATCGGCTCAAGGCCATTGAAATGCTGATTCCCGCTACCTTGCGTCCAGCGATCCAGGCCGGCCCCATCGACGGGGATTCCTGGTGCCTGCTGGTCAAGAGCAATGCCGCTGCGGCAAAAATCCGCCAATTGCTGCCTGCCTTGCAGGCGCATTTGCGCAGCCGGGGGTGGGAGATTAACGCGATTCGCCTGAAAGTTCAAACCTGACGGTCAACGGCAGGCCCAGGGAACGGCGGGGAGCGATCCAGAGAATGGTGCCGGTTGTCGGAATCGAACTGACGACCTACCGCTTACAAGGCGGGTGCTCTACCAACTGAGCTAAACCGGCGAAGGCTGGATTTTATCGTGGAAAAAACAGCCGAAAAATCAGAGCGCGCGCTTATTTGACACGCTTGAGCGAGGGCCGGGCACCGCCCGACGCGGGGGGCGGGCGTGGGGCATCTCCGCCGCCATCGCCGTCCTTCCTTCCATCGTCGCTCGGCACCAGTTGCACCACCCGGTCTTCGGCCGCAGCCGCGAAGCTACCCCCTGCCGCCGATGGCTCCGCCTGCGCCGGCATGAGCACCGGCGCTTCGCCGCCGGCCAGCACGTCCACGGGCGGCGGAAAGGCCATGCCCTGGCCGTTCTCGCGCGCATAGATGGCGATCACGCGCCCGACGGGCACCAGAATCTCGCGCGGCTTGCCGCCGAAGCGGGCCTTGAACTCGATGAAGTCGTTGCCCAGCTGCAGCGCGCTGGTGGCATCGAAGCTGATGTTCAGCACGATCTCGCCGTCCTTCACGTACTCGCGCGGCACCTGCACGGAATCGTCCACGCGCACCGCGACGTAGGGCGTGAGCCCGTTGTCGGTGCACCATTCGTAGAGGGCACGAATGAGGTAGGGGCGCGTGGAGGTGGATTCCTGTGCGGTCATGAAGTCGGGCGATCGGTGATGGAGAGGCTTACTTGCGCATGACCTTTTCGGACGGCGTCAGCGCTTCGATGTAGGCGGGGCGCGAGAAGATGCGTTCGGCGTACTTGAGCAGCGGCGCGGCGTTCTTGGACAGGTCGATGCCATAGTAGTCCAGGCGCCACAGCAGCGGGGCAATGGCCACGTCCAGCATGGAGAAGTTGTCGCCCAGCATGTACTTGTTCTTGAGGAACACGGGGGCCAGCTGCGTCAGGCGATCGCGGATGTGGGCGCGGGCCTTCTCCAGCGCCTTCTCGTTGCCCTTGGTGGCGCGCGATTCGAGGATGTTCACGTGCACGAACAGTTCCTTCTCGAAGTTGAGCAGGAACAGGCGCACGCGGGCGCGGTCCACCGGGTCGCCGGGCATCAGCTGCGGGTGCGGGAAGCGCTCGTCGATGTACTCGTTGATGATGTTCGACTCGTACAAGATCAGGTCGCGCTCGACCAGGATGGGGACCTGGCCGTAGGGGTTCATCACGCTGATGTCTTCGGGCTTGTTGTACAGGTCCACATCGCGGATTTCAAAGTCCATGCCTTTTTCGAACAGAACGAAGCGGCAGCGGTGGGAGAAGGGACAGGTCGTACCCGAATAAAGCACCATCATGGTGTGAGGCTCCTAAAAATCAAAAGAGTGGGACGCTGAAAAAGCGCCCACTCTGCACAAAAACACGGCACCCCGCGGGGTGCCTGTCGGATACTGGCTCGCTCTTACTTGACGTCCTTCCAGAACGCGGCGTTGAGTCGCCAAGCAATGATGGTGAAGAAGCCCAGGAAGATCAGCACCCACACGCCGACGCGGGTGCGGGTGTTCTGCGCGGGCTCGCCCATCCATTGCAAATAGTTCACCAGGTCGCCCACTGTTTCTTCGTACTTGAGGGGCGTCATGGTGCCGGGCGTGACCTGCTCCCAGCCCTTGAAGACCTGGGTCTTGTGGCCGTGGCTTTCATGCTCCTCGAACACGGGGCGGCGGTCGCCCTGCAGTTCCCACAGCGCATGGGGCATGCCCACGCTGGGGAAGGCCAGGTTGTTCCAGCCCGTGGCCTTGGTGTCGTCGCGGTAGAAAGTGCGCAGGAAGGTGTAGAGGTAGTCCGCACCCGTGCCGCCGTGGCCGGCGCGCGAGCGTGCGATCACCGTCAGGTCGGGCGGGTTGGCGCCGAACCATTCCTTGGCCTGCTTGGGATCGATCGAGGCCTTCATGGTCTCGCCGACCTTGTCGGTCGTGAACAGCAGGTTGTCCTTGATCTGCTGCTCGGTCAGGCCGATGTCGCGCAGGCGGTTGAAGCGCATGAACGCGGCGGAGTGGCAGCTCAGGCAGTAGTTGACGAACACCTTGGCGCCGTTTTGCAGCGAGGCCAGGTCGTTGGTCTTGTTGGGGGCCTTGTCCCAGGCGATGCCGCCTTCGGCAGCCTGTGCGCCCGACACGATGCCCAGAGCGGCGACCAGCGTGAGGATGAGTTTTTTCATCATTGTTGTTATCTCCTGGCTCAGTGCGCCACAAAGGTCACGCGGTCGGGCACGGGCTTGGTTTCGCCGATGCGGCTCCACCAGGGCATCAGCAGGAAGAAGCCGAAGTAGAACAGCGTACCTGCCTGCGACACGCGCTCGCCGATGGGCGAAGGCGGCTGCACGCCCAGGTAGCCCAGGATCAGGAAGATGATCACGAAGATGCCGTAGAGGTACTTGTGCCAGTCCGGGCGGTAGCGGATCGACTTGACGGGGCTGTGGTCCAGCCAGGGCAGGAAGAACAGGATGATCACGGCGCCGCCCATCACCACCACGCCCCAGAACTTGGCGTCGATCGACAGCATCATGGCGATGACCACCACCGCCGCACCGGCGATGCCGGCCTTGACGAAGCTGGGCAGCTTGGCCTTGAGCACGCCGAAGCCGGCGCCGGCCAGCACGCACAGGACCAGCACGTACATCATCTCGGTGGTGATGGCGCGCAACATGGAATAGAACGGCGTGAAGTACCAGACCGGCGCGATGTGCGCGGGGGTCTTGAGCGGGTCGGCCGGGATGAAGTTGTTGTACTCCAGGAAGTAGCCGCCGAACTCGGGCGCGAAGAACACGACCGCGGTGAAGGCCATCAGAAACATGCTCAGCGCGAAGATGTCATGCACCGTGTAGTAGGGGTGGAAGGGCACGCCGTCCAGCGGCTTGCCGTTGGCGTCCTTGGGCGCGTTGGGGCCCTTGATCTCCACGCCGTCGGGGTTGTTGGAGCCCACGTCGTGCAGCGCCAGCAAGTGCGCCACCACCAGGCCCAGCAGCACCAGCGGCACGGCGATCACGTGGAAGCTGAAGAAGCGGTTCAGCGTGGCGTCGCCCACCACGTAGTCGCCGCGGATCAGCAGCGCTAGGTCGGGGCCGATGAAGGGGATGGCCGCGAACAGGTTCACGATCACCTGGGCGCCCCAGTACGACATCTGGCCCCAGGGCAGCAGGTAGCCCATGAAAGCCTCGGCCATCAGGCACAGGAAGATGGCGCAGCCGAAGATCCAGACCAACTCGCGCGGCTTGCGGTAGCTGCCGTAGATGAGGCCGCGGAACATGTGCAGATACACCACCACGAAGAACGCCGATGCGCCCGTGGAGTGCATGTAGCGGATCAGCCAGCCCCAGGGCACGTCGCGCATGATGTACTCGACCGAGGCGAACGCGAGGTTGGCGTCGGGCTTGTAGTGCATGACCAGGAAGATGCCGGTCACGATCTGGATCACCAGCACCACCAGGGCCAGCGAGCCGAAGATGTACCAGAAGTTGAAGTTCTTCGGAGCGTAGTACTCCGACATGTGCACCTTGTAGGCGTCGAAGGCGGTGGGGAACCGGTTCTCGAACCAGTTCGTGACCTTGGCGCTGATCGGAGCGTTGGGGGAGATGTCTTTGAATTCGTGGGCCATGTCGTTCTCCCTGCTCAAGCCTTCTTGTCCTCGCCGATCAGCAGGCGCGTGTCGGACAGGTACATGTGCGGAGGCACTTCGAGGTTGTCGGGAGCGGGCTTGTTCTTGAATACGCGGCCGGCCATGTCGAACGTGGAGCCGTGGCAGGGGCACAGGAAGCCGCCCTTCCAGTCGTCGGGCAGCGAGGGCTGGGCGCCGGGCGTGAACTTGTCGGACGGCGAGCAGCCCAGGTGCGAGCAGATGCCCACGCCCACGAAGATCTCAGGCTTGATGGAGCGTGCCTCGTTGCGTGCGTATTCGGGGGTGAGTTCGGAAGGCTTGCGTTCGGACTTGGGATCGGCGAGCTGGCCGTCGAGCTTGGGCAGCTCGGCGAGCTGCTCGGGCGTGCGCTTGATGATCCAGACGGGCTTGCCGCGCCACTCCACGGTGAGCTTTTCTCCGGGCTTGAGGGCGGAGATGTCCACCTCGACAGCGGCGCCGGCGGCCTTGGCGCGCTCGGAGGGCTGGAAGGTGCTCACGAAAGGTACGGCGGTTGCCACGCCGCCCACCGCACCAGCGCATGCCGACGTGATGATCCACGTCCGCTTGCTGGAGTCGATTGGAGTGTCACTCATGGGGGTCCTCGATTTACATCGCTATTGGGGTCAACCGCGAATTGTAGCGGAGTGAAAATGGGTATTCACGGTGCGCCCGGCCGCCTTGACAGGGAGCAATAATCCGCCATCGCCATTCAGCAAAGGAGCACACCATGGGGATGATGCAGGAGTTCCGGGAATTCGCCGTCAAGGGCAATGTGATCGACCTCGCGGTCGGCGTGATCATCGGCGGGGCCTTTGGCAAGATCGTGGATTCGGTGGTGTCCGACCTGATCATGCCGGTGGTCGGCATGGTGTTCGGCAAGCTCGACTTCTCCAACCTCTTCCTGGTGCTGGGCAGCGTCCCCGAGGGCACGGCGCACACGCTGGACGCGCTGCGCAAGGCCGGGGTGCCGGTGTTCGCCTACGGCAGCTTCATCACGGTGGCCGTCAACTTCTTCATCCTGGCGTTCATCATCTTCATCATGATCAAGCAGATCAACCGCTTGAAGCGCGAGGCGCCTGCAGCGCCCGAGGCACCCGCTGCGACGCCTGAGGACATCCAGCTCCTGCGCGAAATCCGCGACAGCTTGAAAAGATAACCCCCTGAGTCGCCTGCGGCGCCTTCCCCCAAGGGGGACGCCACCAGCGGCCTGGCAAAGCCAGTTCCGCGGTGTCCGCGCCTTTGCGGCGCGCCAGTCTCAAACGTTGCCGCCTGCGAGCACCCGCGCCATGCGCACGGCCTCAACGAGGCTGTCCGCATCGGCCACGCCCTGCCCCGCGATGTCGAAGGCCGTGCCATGGTCGGGGCTGGTGCGCACCAGGGGCAGGCCCAGCGTCACGTTCACGCCCTTGTCCACGCCGAGGTACTTCACGGGGATCAGGCCCTGGTCGTGGTACATGGCGACCACCACGTCGAAGGCGCCCGTGCGGGCGCGCATGAACACCGTGTCGGGCGGGTGCGGGCCGTCGGCGTGAATGCCTTCCGCGCGCGCCTGCGCGATGGCGGGGGCGATGTGCTCGATCTCCTCGCGGCCGAACAGGCCGCCCTCACCCGCATGCGGGTTCAGCCCCGCCACCGCGATGCGCGGCGCGCGCCCCAGGCTGCGGGACAGCGCGGCATGGGTGATGCGCAGGGTCTGCAGCACGCTGGCCTGCGTCACGGCCTCGATGGCGGCGCGCAGGGACACGTGGATGCTGACCAGTACCGTGCGCAACTCGTCGTTCGCCAGCATCATGCGCACGGGCATCTCGGCCAGCGGTACGCCGGCATGGGCCGCCGCCTCGGCCTGCAGCAGCTCGGTGTGGCCGGGGTAGTCCACGCCCGCCGCCGCCAGCGCCTCCTTGTGCAGGGGCGCGGTGACCAGCCCCGCCACCTCGCCCCGCAGCGCCGCCCGTGCGGCCCAGACCACGCTGTGCGCCGCCGCGCGCCCGGCCTCGGCGCTGACGCGGCCCCAGGGCTGCGGGCCAGGGATGCCGGGCAGCTGCAGCACGGGCACGCAGCGCGGCGGCGCGTCCAGCGCCTCGGCAGGCGTGGCGATCTGCGCCACCGGCACGCTGGGCACGCCGGGGCGGCCAATGGCCTGGGCGGCGCGCCGCAGGGTCGCCACGTCGCCCGCCACGAAGCAGCCGCGCAGATCGTCGGGCGCGTTGCGGAAGGCCTTGGCGACGATCTCGGGGCCGATGCCGGCGGGGTCGCCCTGGGTGATGGCAAGTAGTGGAATATGCGTCAAATCGGCCTCCAGCGCTTATCCATCAAGCGCGAGCAGCTATCAAAACAGTAGTTCACGCCGGGTTGTCAATCTCGATGAATTCATGCGCCAGCCCGAGCTGCTGCGCCACATGCGCCGCCACGGCGGGCGCGCCGTAGCGCTCGGTGGCGTGGTGGCCTGCCGCGATGAAGACCGTGCCGGTCTCGCGCGCTAGGTGGGCCTGGGGTTCGGAGATCTCGCCGGTGATGAAGGCGTCGGCCCCGGCGGCGATGGCCGGCTCGAAGTAGCCCTGCGCGCCGCCCGTGCACCAGGCCACGCGGCGGATGGGCCGGGCCTCGCCAGGCTGCGCCAGCGTGACGGCGCGGCCCAGGGCGGCGGCCACGTGGTCGGCCAGCGCCTGTCCGTCGGCAAAGGCTGCGGGCGCGAGCAATGCCGAAAGGCCCAAGTCCTGCTCGCCAAAGCGCGCATCGGCCTGCCAGCCCAGCACGCGGCCCAGTTGCGCGTTGTTGCCCAGCACGGGGTGGGCATCGAGCGGCAGGTGGTAGGCGAACAGGTTGATGTCGTGCGCGAGCAGCAATTGCAGCCGCTGCTTCATCCAGCCCGTGACGCGCCCGTCCTGCCCGCGCCAGAACAGGCCGTGGTGCACGAAGATGGCGTCGGCCCTGGCGGCAATGGCGGCCTCGATCAGCGCGCGGCTGGCGGTCACGCCGCTCACGATGCGCTCGATGCGGGGCTTGCCCTCGACCTGCAGGCCGTTGGGGCCGTAGTCCTTGAAGCGTTCGGGCTGCAGCAGGCCATCGAAGGCCTGCAGGAGTTCTGTGCGGGAGGTGCTGCTGCTCATGCGGCTATTGTCGCGCCGCCTTGCCGCCCCCAGATCAGGGGACAATAGCCCCACCACCCGTCGTTGCCCCTCTTCTTCTTCCACCACCACATCCCATGAAGCGCATCTGGCTGCTGTTCTCCCAGGCCGTGACCGTGTTCGTCGCGGCCTATTTCGTCGTCGCCACCCTGCAGCCCGGCTGGCTGGGGCGCGGCGCCACGCGCTCCAGCGCGGGCATCTCGCTCATCGAGGCGCCCGCCGCGCCGCAGGGGCAGCCGGTGGCGGGCAGCTTCAGCGCGGCGGCGCGCCAGGCGGCGCCGGCGGTAGTGAGCATCAACACCAGCAAGACGGTGCGCCACCCGCGCAGCAACGACCCGTGGTTCCAGTTCTTCTTCGGCGACCAGGGCGCGCAGGCGCAGGCGGGGCTGGGCAGCGGCGTGATCCTGAGCCCGGACGGCTACATCCTGACCAACAACCACGTGGTGGAGGGCGCGGACGAGATCGAGGTCACGCTGACCGACAGCCGCCGCGCCCGCGCGCAGGTGATCGGCACCGACCCGGACACGGACCTGGCCGTGCTCAAGATCGAGCTGGACAAGCTGCCCGTGATCGTGCTGGGCAACTCCGACCAGCTCGCCGTGGGCGACCAGGTGCTGGCCATCGGCAACCCCTTCGGCGTGGGCCAGACGGTGACCAGCGGCATCGTGAGCGCGCTGGGCCGCACGCAGCTGGGCATCAACACCTTCGAGAACTTCATCCAGACCGACGCGGCCATCAACCCCGGCAATTCGGGCGGCGCGCTGGTGGACGTGAACGGCAACCTGATGGGCATTAACACGGCCATCTACTCGCGCTCGGGCGGCAGCATGGGCATCGGCTTCGCCATTCCCGTGTCCACCGCGCGGCTGGTGCTGGATGGCATCGTGAAGGACGGGCAGGTGACGCGCGGCTGGATCGGCGTGGAGCCCAATGAACTCTCGCCCGAGCTGGCCGAGACCTTCGGCGTGAAGGCGACCGAGGGCGTGATCATCACCGGCGTGCTGCAGGACGGCCCCGCCGCCCAGGCCGGCATGCGGCCCGGCGACGTGATCGTGCGCGTGGACGGCAAGAACGTGGGCAACGTGTCGGAGCTGCTGAGCGCCGTGGCCGCGCTCAAGCCCGGCACCAGCGCGCCCTTCCACGTGCGGCGCGGCGACAAGATGGTCGAGCTGGGCATCAGTCCCGGGGTGCGGCCGCGGCCCCAGCGCAATGTCAGGCGCTAGGGCCTGTTAACGCCATGGAAGGGGATCGCGTTGCCCCGCAAAGGGGCTGGATGCAAGGCGCCCGTGCGCAGCAAGGCTGGTGCCTTGCAAGCGCGGGCAACGCCGCAGACGGCCCCTTTGCGAGGCAACCCGAAGGGAAGCGCATGGCAGCCCGCCCCTCGGCGTTGCGCTCCTTGTGCGTGCGGACGCACGCACGGCGTCGCGCGCCTTGATGGGCGGGCTGCCATGCGCTTCGCGACCCCTTCCATAGCGTTAACAGGCCCTAGGCCACCGGCGCTTCCAAAAGAATAGCTGCCAGCGCTTACCCATCAAGCGCTGGAGGCCATTTTGACCTTCAAGATGCGGAAGGCGTTTCCTCGGCCTCTTCCGGGGCCTTGGTGTGCTTGATGAAGAGCTGCGCGGCCCAGATGCCCACCTCGTAGAGCAGGCACATCGGGATGGCCAGCGACAGCTGCGAGACCACGTCGGGCGGCGTCACGATGGCGGCCACCACGAAGGCCAGCACGATGAAGTAGCCGCGGAACTGGCGCAGCTTCTCGACGCTCACGATGCCCATGCGGGCCAGCACCACCACGGCGATGGGCACCTCGAACGCCAGCCCGAAGGCCAGGAACATGGACAGCACGAAGCCCAGGTAGGCCTCGATGTCCGGCGCGGCCGTGATGCTCTTGGGCGCGAAGCTCTGGATGAACGCGAACACCTGGCCGAACACCAGGAAGTAGCAGAACGCCACGCCCACGAAGAACAGCAGCGTACTGGAGATGACCAGCGGCAGCACCAGCTTCTTCTCGTGCGAATACAGGCCCGGCGCCACGAAGGCCCACACCTGCCACAGCACGAAGGGCAGCGCGAGCAGGAAGGCCGCCATGAGCAGGATCTTGAGCGGCACCATGAACGGCGAGATCACCGAGGTGGCGATCAGCGTGGCGCCCGCGGGCAGGTGCGCCACCAGCGGCGCGGCCAGGAAGTCATACAGCGCGCCGGGGCCGGGGAAGAAGAACAGGAACGCCGCCGCGATGCCGATGGCAATCAGGGCCTTGACCAGGCGGTCGCGCAGCTCCATGAGGTGCTGCACGAAAGGCTGCTCGGTACCGGCCAGCTCATCTTCTTTGGGGGGGGAATCGGACATGTTGGGCTCATCGCGGGCGGCTGCACCGCCCAGGCGGCGTGCGGAAGGGCCGCCGCATCGTCGTCGTCAATGGAATTTCTGCGGCCGGTAGCGCGCCACGCGGGCGGCGCCGGACTGCGCCTTGGTGCGCACGCCGCTCCTGGCCTTGTACCACTGGGGCGTGGCGCCGCGCTTGAGGCGCCAGTTCTTGCCCGGGTGCTTGTAGGCCGGCACCACGGCGGCCTGCGGCTCCTGCGGGCCGTCGCTGCTGTTGAAGTCGGTGGCGGAGGCCCAGTCCTTCTCGAACTCGCTGGCGCTGGTCTGGATGGAGTTCTGCACGTCGCGCGCGGCGTTCTCCACCGAGTCCTTCATCTTTTTCAGCTCGTCGAGCTCCATGGACCGGTTGACCTCGGCCTTCACGTCGGACACGTAGCGCTGGGCCTTGCCCAGCAGCGTGCCGACCGTGCGGGCTACGCGGGGCAGCTTCTCGGGCCCGATGACGATGAGCGCCACGGCGCCGATCAGCGCCATCTTGGACAGGCCGATGTCGATCATGGTGATGGATCAGGTCGGGTGGTCAGCTTTTCTGCTTGGCTTCCACGTCGATGGTGGTCTTGTCGGCGGCCGCATGGTTGGCGACCTGGCCGGCGGGCGGGGCTGCGGGCGTATCCGCCGCGCCGTCCTTCATGCCGTCCTTGAAGCCCTTGACAGCGCCCCCGAGGTCGGAGCCCATGTTCTTGAGCTTCTTGGTGCCGAACACCATGACGACGATCAGCAGCACGATCAGCCAGTGCCAGATGGAAAAAGAGCCCATTGCGAAATCTCCTAACGAATTGCGTTCATTTTAGACGGGGGGCGTGGCAGGGAAGTTCATCAACCCTTGAGCCAGGGGCGCGGGCCGCCCATCACGTGGATGTGCAGGTGGTGGACTTCCTGCCCGCCTTCCGCGCCGGTGTTCACCACGATGCGGAAACCCCCGTCCGGGTACGGGTTGCAGCCCTGCGCCTGCGCCAGTTGCGGCGCCAGCGCCATCATGCGCCCGAGCAGCGGCGCGTCCTCGGCAGTGACCTGCGCCATCGAAGGGATATGGCGCTTGGGCACCATGAGGAAGTGCACGGGCGCCCAGGGGTGGATGTCGTGGAAGGCCAGGATTTCATCGTCCTCGTGGACCTTCTTCGAGGGGATCTGGCCCGCGATGATCTTGCAGAAAAGGCAGTTCGGATCGTGCATGGTGGTGTGGATGACCGGGTGGTCAAGCATTGTCGGCGATCTGGATGCTGGGGCGCACGCCCACGTCCTTGCGGTGGGCGTGCATCCATTCCTGCCCCGCCGCGCGGCCCATGGCGAACAGCTTGCGCACGAAGGCGAGGTCCGCGCGCATCTTGCTGTCGGCGCCGAAGGGCGCCAGCACCGCCCCGCCGTCGATGCGGTGCATGCGCACGCTCTTGTAGCGGCGCGGGTCCAGCTTGCCCTCGGCCAGCAGGCGGCGCACGAACTCGATGGCGCGCAGCTCGGCCAGCAGGCTGGCGTTGAAGGTGACCTCGTTCATGCGCTCCATGATCTCCGGGCCGGAATGCGGCAGGTCCAGGTGCTCGATGGGGTTGATCTGCACGAGCAGGATGTCGGACGTTTCGGTCTGGTAGATCAGCGGGTGCAGGGCCGGGTTGCCCGAGTAGCCGCCGTCCCAGTAGTGCTGGCCGTCGATCTCCACGGCCTTGAACAGGAGCGGCAGGCAGGCCGAGGCCATCACGGCGTCGGCGCTGAGCCGGGGGCCCGAGAAGATCTCGCCGCGCCCCGTGCGCACGTTGGTGGCGCACACGAACACCTTGGGCCCGCCTGCGGCATGCGCGGCGCGGCGGGCGGTGCACAGCAGGTCGAAATCCACCTCGCGCTCCAACAGGCGGCGCAGCGGGTTGATGTCCAGCGGGTTGGTCTGGTAGGGCGAGAGCCACTGCCGCATCATGCCCAGCATCGGGTTGGCCACCGACAGCGGCGAGCCCCACAGCAGGCTGCCCAGCGTGCCCACGCCTTCCCACAGCCGGGTCAGGGTTTCGCGCGCCAGGGTACAGCCGGCCTGGTGGGCTTCGCGCGGGTCCTTGTGCTCGCGCGCCGCCTGGGCGAAGCCGTGGGCCAGGGCCACGGCGTTCATGGCGCCGGCGCTGGTGCCGCTCACGCCGTCGAAGTGCCACTGGCCGTCTTCGAGCAGCGCGTCGAGCACGCCCCAGGTCAGCGCGCCGTGCGATCCGCCGCCCTGCAGGGCCAGGTTCAGGCGCGGCAGCGGCGGGGCGCCGTCATCCGCTTCAGGCATCCACCGCCTGGCTCTTGTTCATGGCCACCATGCCGCGCACGATGCGGTACAGGAACCAGATGGAGATCAGGCCCCAAGCGATCCAGCCCGGCAGCACGAACAGCAGCCACAGCGGCGCCGTGACGATGTAGAGCACGCCCGCCCAGATCACGGTGCGGATGCGCCACGAGAAGTGGTTGGCCTGCCAGGTGCCTTCGGCCTCGCCCTTCTTCACGAGGTCGATCACCAGCGCAATGATCAGCAGCGCCGCGCCCGGCTGCGCGCCCGGGATGACCGCGCCCACGGCCACGATCAGGTGCAGCACGTAGCTGACCCAGCCGATGGCCTTGAGGTCCTCGGCCTTCTGGTCACGGGTCTGCACGTCGATGATGTCACTCATGGCGAGTCCTCCTCGGTAGCGCGCGCAACGGCCTTGCGCAAGGCTTTTTCCTCGATGCCGCTGGTGCCCTCGCGGCGCTCCAGCTCGGCCAGCACGTCGGCGGGTGCCAGGCCGTAGTGGGCCAGCGCGACCATCGAGTGGAACCACAGGTCGGCCACCTCGTACACCAGCTTGGATTTGTCGGCGCCGTGGTCCACGTCCTTGGCGGCCATCACGACCTCGGTAGCCTCCTCGCCGATCTTCTTGAGAAAGGCGTCCGGGCCCTTATGCAACAAGCGGGCCACGTAGCTTTTCTCGGGGTCGCCGCCGTTCGCGGGCTTGCGGCCCTCGATGACGGCGGCCAGACGCGCCAGCGCGTCTTGCGACGCGGGGGCCAGGGAATCGTTGGAACTCATGGTCTTACTTGTAGATGGATTCGGGGTCTTTCAAGACCGGATCGACCGCCTGCCAGGCACCATCCCGGAGCACGCTGAAGAAGCAGCTGTGGCGGCCCGTGTGGCAGGCTATTCCTGGTTCGTGGCCCTGCTGCGTCACCTTGAGCAGCACCACGTCGTTGTCGCAGTCCAGGCGGATCTCGTGCACCGTCTGCACGTGGCCCGATTCCTCGCCCTTGAACCACAGCCTGCCGCGCGAGCGGCTGTAGTACACGGCGCGGCCCAGCTCGGCGGTCTTGGCGAGCGCCTCGCGGTCCATCCAGGCGAACATGAGCACGTCGCCCGTCGCCTGCTCCTGCGCAATCACGGGCACCAGCCCCTGCGCGTCCCATTTCACTTGATCGAGCCAGTTCATCGGGCTATTGTCGGCGAGCTATCAAAAAAATAGCTGCTCGCGCTTTCCAATCCTCATTTTCAGATAGAAATCCATCTAAAAACCTTGATGGACAAGCGCTGGCAGCTCCTCAATTCATAGCCGTACCGGAATGCCCCGCTCGCGCATGCGCTCCTTGGCCTGGCCCACGGTGTATTCGCCGTAGTGGAAGATGCTGGCGGCCAGCACCGCATCGGCGCCACCCTGCTGCACGCCGTCGGCCAAGTGGTCCAGGTTGCCCACACCGCCCGAGGCGATCACGGGCACGCTGACCGCATCGCTCACGGCGCGCGTGAGGGCGAGGTCGAAGCCGGCCTTGGTGCCGTCGCGGTCCATGCTGGTCAGCAGGATCTCGCCCGCGCCGCGCCGGGCCATCTCGGCGGCCCACTGCACGGCGTCCAGGCCGGTGTTCTTGCGGCCGCCGTGGCTGTACACGTCCCAGCCGGAGCCATCGGGCCGGCGCTTGGCGTCGATGGCGACGACGATGCACTGCGCGCCGTACTTGTCGCTGGCGGCGCTGATCACGTCGGGGTTGGCGATGGCGGCGGAGTTGAAGCTGGTCTTGTCCGCGCCCGCGTTGAGCAGGCGGCGCACGTCCTCTACGGTGCGCACGCCGCCACCCACGGTGAGGGGGATGAACACCTGCGAGGCCACGGCCTCGATGATGGGCAGGATCAGGTCGCGCCCGTCGCTGGTGGCGGTGATGTCCAGGAAGGTGAGTTCGTCCGCGCCCTGCGCGTTGTAGCGCGCAGCGATCTCGACGGGGTCGCCCGCGTCGCGCAGTTCGACGAAGTTGACGCCCTTGACGACGCGGCCGCCGGTGACGTCCAGGCAGGGGATGATGCGCTTGGCAAGCATGGGGGTTGGGTTCCTCAGGAAGCGGCGCCGCTTTGCCAGCGCCATGCGTCGACGCACATATGGTCGGCACCTCGCCACGCGCGCCAGCCCAGCAGGCGCTCGGCCTGCGAAGGGTCGGCCCAATAGGCGGGCACGTCGCCGGGGCGGCGTGCGGCAATGCGGTAGGGTACGGGCCGCCCGCTCGCGCGCTCGAAGGCCTGCACCATCTGCAGCACGGAGACGGGCTGGCCGGTGCCCAGGTTGACGGTGATGAGGCCGGGATGCGCGCGCAGGTAGCGCAGCGCGGCCACGTGGCCTTCGGCCAGGTCGCTCACGTGGATGTAGTCGCGCACGCCGGTGCCGTCCGCGGTGGAATAGTCGCCACCGAAGATGGAGAGTTCGGGCCGCTGCCCCGCAGCCACCTGGGCGACGTAGGGCATGAGGTTGTTGGGCACGTCCTGCGGGTCTTCGCCGATCAGGCCGCTTTCGTGCGCGCCCACGGGGTTGAAGTAGCGCAGCCGCGCGATGCGCCACTGGCCGGGCGCGGAGTGGTCGAGGTCGGCCAGCGCCTGTTCGGCCATGGCTTTGCTCCAGCCATAGGGGTTGGCGGGCTGCAGCGCGAAGTCCTCGCGAATGGGCGAGCTGATGGGCTCGCCGTAGACCGTGGCCGAGGACGAGAACACCACCGTGCGGACACCCACCTCGCGCATCGCTGCCAGCAGCGCGAGCGTGCCGCCCACGTTGTTGTCGTAGTAGCGCAGCGGCTCGCGCACTGACTCGCCCACGGCCTTGAGGCCAGCGAAGTGGATCACCGCATCGACCGCATGGTCGCGCAGCACGCGCGCGACTAGAGCACCGTCGCGCACATCGCCTTCCACGCAGTCCACCGGCGCGCCCGTGATGCGCGCGAGGCGGTCGAGCACCGAGCGGCGGCTGTTGCTGAAATTGTCGAGGATGACGAAGCGCTCGCCCTGGGCCGCCAGCGCCGCGCAGGTGTGCGAACCGATGAAGCCGGCGCCGCCGGTGACGAGGATCATCAGGGCCTAGGCCCCCAGTTCGTCGGCCCGCGCCTGGGCGGCGGCGAAATCGAGGTCGCCGCTGTAGATGGCGCGGCCGCAGATCACGCCCTCCACGCCCTCGTCCTCCACGGCGCAGAGCTGCTCGATGTCCGCCATGTTCGACAGCCCGCCCGAGGCGATCACCGGGATGGACAGCGCCTGCGCCAGCTTCACCGTGGCGTCGACGTTGATGCCCGAAAGCATGCCGTCGCGGCCGATGTCGGTGTAGATGATGGATTCGACGCCCCAGTCCTCGAACTTCTTGGCCAGGTCGACGACCTCGTGGCCGGTGAGCTTGCTCCAGCCGTCGGTGGCCACCTTGCCGTCCTTGGCGTCCAGGCCCACGATGATGTGGCCGCCGAAGGCGCTGCAGGCGTCCTTCAGGAAGCCGGGGTTCTTCACGGCTGCCGTGCCGATGATCACGTAGCGCAGGCCGCCGTCGATGTACTTCTCGATGGTGTCCAGGTCGCGGATGCCGCCGCCCAGTTGCACGGGGATGTCGTCGCCCACTTCCTTGAGGATGGACTTGATGGCGCTGTAGTTCTTGGGCGTGCCCGCGAACGCGCCGTTCAGGTCCACCAGGTGCAGGCGGCGCGCGCCGGCATCCACCCATTTGCGCGCCATGGCGGCGGGGTCTTCGCCGAAGGTGGTGGATTGATCCATGTCGCCTTGCTTGAGGCGAACGCAGTGGCCGTCTTTGAGGTCGATGGCGGGGATGAGCAGCATGGTGGTGGAGCGTTCCGGTGGGGCCGGCAGCGGCGGCCCGGACAGGGTGGTGGAAGAAGGTTCAGGGATTCCAGTGGAGGAAATTGCGGTAAAGGGCCAGACCGTGCTCGGCGCTCTTTTCCGGGTGGAACTGCGTGGCGAAAATATTATCGCGTGCAATGGCCGCCGCGAACAAACCCCCGTAGTCGGCCTCGCCCGCGCAATGGGCCGGGTTTTGCGGCAGCGCGTAGAAGCTGTGCACGAAGTAGAAGTAGCTGTTGTCGGGCACGCCCGCCCACACCGGGTGCAGGGGGTGGGCGCGCTGTCGCACCTGGTTCCAGCCCATCTGCGGCACCTTGTAGCGGCTGCCGTCGGGCTGGGTGCGGCCCGCGAGGTCGAACTTGCGCACCTCGCCGTGGATCAGGCCGAGCCCGGGAGTGTCGCCCTCGGCGCTGTGGTCCAGCAGCATCTGCATGCCCACGCAGACGCCGAACATCGGCTTGGACGCGGCCGCTTCGAGCACCGATTCCTGCAGCCCCGATTCGCGCAGCTCGCGCATGCAGTCGGGCATGGCGCCCTGGCCGGGCAGCACGATGCGCTGGGCGGCGCGCACTTCTTCGGGGCGCTGGGTGACGACCACGGTCCAGCCCGAGCCCTGCGCGGCGGCCTGCACGGCCTGCGAGACCGAGCGCAGGTTGCCCATGCCGTAATCGACCACGGCGACGGTTTTTGCTTGCATATTCATAGCTACTAGCGCTTGCCAGATAAGCGTTGGAGGCCTATTTGGCTTGATTCTTTACAGGGAACCCTTGGTGGACGGGATGACGCCCGCCGAGCGCGGGTCGCGCTCCAGCGCGGCGCGCAGCGTGCGGCCGAAGGCCTTGAAGATCGTCTCGCACTGGTGGTGGGCGTTGAAGCCCTTGAGGTTGTCGATGTGCAGCGTCACGCCCGCGTGGTTCACGAAGCCCTGGAAGAACTCGTACACCAGCTGCGTGTCGAGCTGGCCGATGCTGCCGGCCGTGAACTTCACGTCCATGTGCAGCCCCGGGCGGCCCGAGAAATCGACCACCACGCGGGAGAGGGCTTCATCGAGCGGCACGTAGGCGTGGCCGTAGCGGCGGATGCCCTTCTTGTCGCCCACGGCGCGCGCGAAGGCCTGGCCCAGGGTGATGCCCACGTCTTCCACGGTGTGGTGGCCGTCGATGTGCAGGTCGCCTTCGCAGTCGATCTCCAGGTCGATCAGGCCGTGGCGGGCGATCTGGTCGAGCATGTGGTCGAAGAAGCCGATGCCGGTGTGCAGCTTGGCCTGGCCCGTGCCGTCGAGGTTGATGCGCGCGCGGATGCGCGTTTCGGCCGTGTTGCGGCTGACTTCGGCGGTGCGGTCGGCCAGCGGGTCCACCGAGGAAGAAGGGACGAGTGCGGAGGAAGTCATAGGGAAGCTTGCAGCGCGGCCAGCATCTGCGCGTTGTCTTGTGCATTGCCCACCGTGAGGCGCAGGCAGTTGGCCAGCATGGGGTGCATTGTAGAAACGTTCTTGACGAGGACCTTGCGGTTTTTCATGCCCTCGTACACCTTGGCGGAATCCGCCACGCGCACCAGCACCATGTTGGCCTCGCTGTCCCAGCATTTCTCGATGCCGGGCATCTGGCGCAGCGCGGCGATGAGCGTGGCCCGCTCGGCGCGCAGCTCGGCCGCCTGCGCGGCGAACACGTCGGCATGCTCCAGCGCGAACAGCGCGGCCTCGCAGTTGAGCACGCTCACGTTGTAGGGCGGGCGCACCTTGTCGATCTCGGCCACCAGCGCCGCCGGGCCGATGAGGTAGCCCAGGCGCACGCCCGCCAGGCCGAACTTGCTGAGCGTGCGCATGAGCAGCACGTGCGCGTTGCGCGCTGGCTCGGCGCGCATGCGGTCGATGAAGCTGCGGCTGGCGAAGGGCTGGTAGGCCTCGTCCATCACCACGATGCCGCCCTGCGCGCCCACGGCGTCGACGATGCGCTGCACCGCGCCTTCGTCCCACAGCGTGGCCGTGGGGTTGTTGGGGTAGGCGATGTAGGTGATGGCGGGCTTGTGCTGCGCGATGGCGGCCAGCATGGCGGGCTCGTCCAGTTCAAAGTCCGGCGTGAGCGGCACGCCCACGAAGTCCAGGCCCTGGAGCTGCGCGCTCAGGGGGTACATCACGAAGCCCGGCATGGGCGCGAGCATGGTGGCGCGCTGGCCCGTGCCTGGCTGTGCGCAGGCCAGGGCCAGCAGGGTGATGATTTCATCGGAGCCGTTGCCCAGCACGATGCCGCAACCCTCGGGCATGCCGGCGTAGCGCGCCAGCGCGGCCTTCAAGTCGGCGATGCGGTCGCCGGGGTAGCGGTTGAGCGCCAGCGCGCCCAGGCGCTGGCCCAGCGCGGCCTGCAGGTGCGCGGGCAGGCGGAAGGGGTTTTCCATCGCGTCCATCTTGAGCACGCCGGTGGCGGGCTGCACGGCGTAGGCATGCATGGCGCGCACGTCGGGGCGGATGCGGGCCAGGGCTGGGAGAGGCGGCTGCGAGGTGGTCATTCGGCGGTGTCCAGTTCGTGGGGGGTGGCGAGAAACGGGTTGATGGGGCACACGGCGTCCAGGGGCTGGGCGTGCGGCAAGGCTTCGGTGAGCAGGTAGCGGCAGCCCTGCTGGTGGGCGGACGAGAGGATGAGCGCATCCCAGTAGCCCAGGCGGTAGCGGTCCTGCAGGTCCCAGGCGCCGTCCACGGTGTAGGCATCGAGGTGCGGCGGCAGCCACACGCGCAGGCGGCGCACCTGGGCGCGCACCTGCTGCAGCACGTGCGGGCCGTCGAAGCGCTGGATGGCCTGGTTGTACAGCTCGTTGAGCACCTGCGAGCTGATGCGGCCGCTGCGGGTCTGCCAGCAGAAAGTGATCCATTCGCGGGCGCGGGCCTGGCGGGCCGGGTCGCGCTCGTCCACGCTGGCGAGCAGGATCTCGGTATCGACAAAGATCGGCACGGTGCCCATGGGGATCAGCGCCGGAACAGGGTCTCGCGCGGCACGTAGGGCCCGCTGGAGGCGCCCCAGGTCTCGAAGCTCAGCGCCTCGCGCATGGCCTGGGCGTAGGCGTCTTCCTGGCGCATCTTCTCGGCCAGCCATTCACCGAGCAGGCGCGAGACGCTGCTGCCGCGCCTGGCGGCTTCCACGCGCACCCATTCGGCGACGGCGTCGTCCATGGTCACGGTGACGTTTTTCATGTAATCCAGTTTACACGAACTTCGTGCAACACGAAATTCGTGCCAAACTTCAAGCCGCCTTCAGCTGCCCCTGCAGCATGCGCGTGGCCATGGCGCCCACGGTGCGCAGTGCTTCCAGGTGGGCCGGCGACCAGTCGCCGCCCACGCCGATGCGCAGGCAGTTGCGAAAGCGCCCGCTGGCGCTGAACACCGTGCCGGGCGCGACCAGGATCTGCTCCTGCAGGCAGGCTTCGTGCAGTTGCACCGAGTCGAGCGCGCGCGGCAGCTCCAGCCACAGCAGCAGGCCGCCGGGCGGGTCGCTCACGCGCGTGCCCGGTGGGAAGTGCGCGGCGATCACGCGGCGCACCTCGTCCATGCGCGCCGCCACGCCCGCGCGCAGCTGGCGCATGGCGGCCGCGTGGCCCGCCTGGGTGATGAGGTCGGCCAGCGCCAGCTCCAGCACGGCCGACTGCCCGCCCGCCTGCAGGTCCTTGATGCCGCGCACCTTGTCCGTCCAGCGCCCGGCCTCCAGCCAGCCCAGGCGCAGGCCCGGCGCCAGGGTCTTGGAGAACGAGTCGCACAGCATCACGTGGCCCGTGGTGTCGTAGGACTTGACGGTGCGGCGCATCTCGTCGGCCTCCACCAGGTCGTTGTAGATCGCGTCCTCGATCACCGCCATGCCGTGCCGCGCCGCCATCTGCGCCAGGCGCTTGCGCTCGGCCTGCGGCATGCAGCTGCCCAGCGGGTTGCTCAGCGTGGGCACGATCATCGCGGCCTTGACCGGCTGCGTGTCCAGCGCGAGCTGCAGCGCGTCCAGCGACAGGCCGTGGCGCGGGTGAGTGGGGATCTCCAGCGCGCGCAGGTGCAGGCCCTGCAGCACCTCCAGGAAGGAAAAATGCGTGGGCGACTCCAGCGCCACCACGTCGCCCGGCTGCGTGACGGCGCGCAGGCACAGCGCGATGCTGTCCATGCAGCCGCCCGTGATGACGATGTTCTCCGGGTCCAGGCTGCAGCCCAGGCCGACGGCGTAGCGCGCCAGCGCCCGGCGCGCGTCCTCGTGCCCGGCCGAGGTGGGGTAGGTGCACAGCAGGTTGCGGTGGCGCTGCGCGGCGCGCACCACGGCGCGGCGCACGCGGTCGGGGTTGAACAGCTCGTGGCCCGGCGTGCCGCTGCTGAACGAGACCATGTCCTCGGGCTGGTTGCGCCCCAGGATGCGCTGGCCCAGCCAGTCCACCGACACCTCGCGCGGGCGGCGCAGAGGGCGCGGCGTGCGGGGTTCGGGCAGGCTCACGGGCCGCGCCGCCACGAAGAAGCCCGAGCGCGGGCGCGCCGTGACAAGCCGCGCGTCCTCCAGCCAGTGGTAGGCCTGGACCACCGTGGTCTGGGCCACGCCATGCTGGCGCGCCAGCTCGCGCACCGAGGGCAGCTTCTCGCCGCGCGCCAGGGTGCCATTGCGGATCAGCTGCGCGAGCTGCTCGGCGATCTGAAGGTACAGCGGGGGGGCGTCGTCGGTGGCCATGGCTGCATTCTGTACTGATAGCCTGGCCGGCAGGCAGTACAGAGCCGTGCCGGTACATGCAGTACAGATACGCCGTGCCGGCCATCTGTGCTGCATCAGGTGGCGGCCGCCTGTGGCTGGCAGCCGGCGCGGCCCGGCCGCACAGTGAAGGCATGAACACCCTGTCCCACACCCTCCCCCTGCCGCCCGCCCCCGTGTACAACGCACCGGGACCCCTGAACCTCCAATGGAAGCGCCAGCCCCTGCCGCCGCTGCAGGCCGTGCAGGTCCTGGACTTCCGCGCGGGTGAGGTAGCCCTGCTGGAAATCGAGGACGGCCGCGTATGGGTGACTTGCGACGGCCTGCTGGAAGACTATTTCCTGGAGGCCGGCCAGCGCCTGTCCTTCACCGGCCCGGTCCGCCTGCGCGTGAGCGCCGAGGGGCAGCGCCCCGCCCGCCTCAACTGGGCGCGGCACCAGGCCGTGGCGGGCGCCGTCTACCCGCCCGCTCCCGTCCCGGCGCCCTCCCTGGCCGTGGTCAGCGGGGCTTGAGCCGCATCTCCGCCGCCTGCGCGTGGGCCTGCAGGCCCTCGCCATAGGCCAGCTCGGCGGCGATGGTGCCCAGCACCTGGGCGCCCGCCTCGCTCACCTCGATGAGGCTGCTGCGCTTCTGGAAGTCGTACACGCCCAGCGGGGACGAGAAGCGCGCCGTGCCGCTGGTGGGCAGCACGTGGTTGGGGCCGGCGCAGTAGTCGCCCAGGCTTTCCGACGTGTAGGCCCCCAGGAAGATCGCGCCCGCGTGGCGCAGCAGGGGTTCCCAGCGGTGCGGGTCGTTGCTGCTCACCTCCAGGTGCTCCGGCGCGATGCGGTTGCTGATGGCGCAGGCTTCTTCCATGTCGCGCGTCAGGATCAGCGCGCCCCGGCCCGTGAGGCTCTTGGCGATGATCTCGGCGCGCGGCATGGTGGGCAGCAGGCGGTCGATCTCGCGCTGCACGGCGTCGATGTAGGCAGCGTCGGGGCACAGCAGGATGCTCTGGGCCAGCTCGTCATGCTCGGCCTGGCTGAAGAGGTCCATGGCCACCCAGTCGGGCGGCGTGGTTCCGTCGGCCAGCACCAGGATTTCGCTCGGGCCCGCGATCATGTCGATGCCCACGGTGCCAAACACGCGCTTCTTGGCGCTGGCCACGTAGGCGTTGCCGGGGCCGGTGATCTTGTCCACCTTCGGGATCGTGGCCGTGCCGTAGGCCAGGGCTGCCACGGCCTGCGCGCCGCCGATGGTGAAGGCGCGCGTGACGCCCGCCACGTAGGCGGCAGCCAGCACCAGTTCGTTGCGCTCGCCCTGCGTGGCGGTGGCGGCGCCCGAGCCCCCGGTGGCCACGCTGCCCCGCACCGGCGTGGGCACGACCATGATGATTTCCTGCACGCCGGCCACATGCGCGGGGATGGCGTTCATGAGCAGGCTGGACGGGTACGCGGCCTTGCCGCCGGGCACGTAGATGCCCACGCGGTCCAGCGGCGTGACCTTCTGGCCCAGCAGCGTGCCGTCTTCGTCGCGGTAGCTCCAGCTCTCGCCCGAGGCCTTTTTCTGCGCCTCGTGGTAGCTGCGCACCCGCTTCGCGGCGGACTGCAGGGCATCGCGCTGGGCCTGCGGGATGGCGTCGAACGCGGCCTTGAAGTCGGCCTGGGTCAGCTCCAGCGCCGCCATGTCGGGGGCGGAGAGCCCATCGAAGCGGGCGGTGTATTCCAGCACGGCCGCGTCGCCGCGCTGTTGCACGTCGGCCAGGATGTCGGCCACGCGCTGCTCGATGGCCGCGTCGGTGTCGGCGGACCAGTGCAGGCGGGCTGCGAAATCAGCCTCGAAAGTGGCCGCAGCGGTTGACAGACGGGCGGGGGCAGCTACGGATTTCATAGTATTCAGTTGTTCGGTACGGCGGATGCGAACGCGTCGATGATGCGCCGCAGCGGCGCCTGCTTGAGCTTGAGCGCAGCCTGGTTCACGACCAGGTAGGAGCTGATGTCCATGATGCGCTCGACCTCGACGAGGTGGTTGGCCTTGAGGGTGTTGCCGGTGGAGACCAGGTCCACGATGGCGTCGGCCAGCCCGGTCAGCGGCGCCAGCTCCATGCTGCCGTAGAGCTTGACCATGTCCACGTGCACGCCCTTGCTGGCGAAGAAGTCGCGGGCGATGGAGGTGTACTTGGTGGCCACCTTCAGGCGCGAGCCCTGCTTGACGGCGCGCTCGTAGTCGAAGTCGCTGCGCACGGCCACGCTCACGCGGCATTTGGCGATGCGCAAATCCAGCGGCTGGTACAGGCCCTGGCCGCCGTGCTCGATGAGGGTGTCCTTGCCCGTCACGCCGATGTCGGCGCCGCCGTACTGCACGTAGGTAGGCACGTCGGTGGCGCGCACCAGCACCACGCGGACTTCGGGCCGGTTGGTGGGCAGGATGAGCTTGCGCGATTTCTCGGGATCTTCCAGCACCTCGATGCCGGCGGCCGCCAAGAGCGGCAGGGTTTCGTCGAAGATGCGGCCCTTGGAGAGGGCCAGCGTGATCATGCTGCTGCTCATGCTTGTATCCGTTCAATGTCCGCGCCGATGCCGCGCAGTTTGGCTTCCATGCAGTCGTAGCCGCGGTCCAGGTGGTAGATGCGGTCCACCACGGTCTCGCCGTCGGCCACCAGGCCCGCGATGACCAGGCTGGCCGAGGCGCGCAGGTCGGTGGCCATCACGGTGGCGCCGGACAGCCGGCCGGATGTTGAACCCAGGCCTTCGATGACGGCGACCTTGCCGTCGGTCTGGATCCTGGCGCCCAGGCGCGCAAGCTCGTCCACGTGCATGAAGCGGTTCTCGAAGATGGTCTCGGTCACCGTGGCCGTGCCCTGCGCGATGCAGTTGAGCGCCATGAACTGGGCCTGCATGTCGGTGGGAAAGCCCGGGTATTCCGTGGTGCGGAAGCCCTGGGCCTTGAGCGCGGCGGCGCCCGCGCTCCGCACGCGGATGCCGTCCTCCTCCGCCTGCACCTCGGCACCCGCTTCGCGCAGCTTCTCGATCACGGCGTCCAGGTGGTCGGCGCGGCCGTGGCGCAGCAGCACGTCGCCGCCGGTGGCGGCCACGGCGCACAGGAAGGTGCCGGCCTCGATGCGGTCGGCCACCACGCGGTGGGTGCAGCCGTGCAGCTTCTCGACGCCCTGGATACGGATGCGGCTGGTGCCGTGGCCTTCGATGCGCGCGCCCATGGCGATCAGCATCTCGGCCAGGTCGACGATCTCGGGCTCCTGCGCGGCGTTCTCCAGCACCGTCTCGCCCTCGGCCAGCGCGGCGGCCATCAAGAAGTTTTCGGTGCCCGTCACCGTCACCATGTCGGTGGTGATGCGCGCGCCTTTCAAACGCTTCCAGCCCGCAGGCAGCTTGGCGATGATGTAGCCGTGCTCGACCACGATCCCGGCGCCCATGGCGGCCAGGCCCTTGATGTGCTGGTCCACCGGGCGCGAGCCGATGGCGCAGCCGCCGGGCAGCGACACCGTGGCCTCGCCGAAGCGTGCGAGCAGCGGGCCCAGGGCGAGCACCGAGGCGCGCATGGTCTTGACCAGTTCGTAGGGTGCCTCGGGCGTGCTCAAGGCGCTGGCATCGATGCTCATGGTGCCGTCATCGGCGCGGGCGGCCTCGACGCCCATGTTGCGGATCAGCCGGAGCATGGTGCTCACGTCCTGCAGCCGCGGCACGTTGAGCAGCGTCACCGGCTCGGCCGTGAGCAGCGCGGCGCACAACTCCGGCAGCGCGGCGTTCTTGGCGCCGGAGACCGGCACCTCGCCCTGCAGGCTGCGGCCACCGCGGATCAGGAGTTTGTCCATTTCAAGAACCAGAGAATATGAATCAAATATGCCTCCAGCGCTTATCCAGCAAGCGCCAGCAGCTATCAATAAATGAGTTTCAACCTACGGCTGCGCAGCCCACTCGGCGGGCGTGAAGGTCTTCATGGACAGCGCGTGCACCTCGTCGGTGTGCATTTTCGCGCCCAGCGTGGCGTACACGCGCTGGTGGCGCTGGATGGGGCGCTTGCCCTCGAACTCGGCCGAGACGATGGTGGCGTACCAATGGCGGCCGTCGCCTTCGAGGCTGATGTGCTCGCAGGGCAGGCCCGCGGCGATGATGTTCCGGAGTTCTTCGGCGGTCATGGTGGGTCTCAGTTTCTGATCTTGTAGCCGGTGCGCAGCAGGTTCACCGCCAGCGCGCTCACCGCCAGCCAGGCCGTGCCCACGATGGCGAGGCTGAGCCATGGCGAGGTGTCGCTCTGGCCGAAGAAGCCGTAGCGGAAGCCGTCGATCATGTAGAAGAACGGGTTGAGGTGGCTCACCGTCTGCCAGAACGGCGGCAGCGACTGGATGGAGTAGAACACGCCCGACAGGAAGGTCATGGGCACGACCACGAAGTTCTGGAACGCCGCGAGCTGGTCGAACTTGTCGGCCCACAGCCCCGCGATGAGCCCCAGCGTGGCCAGCAGCGCCGCGCCCAGGAAGGCGAAGGCCAGGATCCACAGCGGCGCGGCGAACTCCGGCCGCGCGAACGCCAGCGTGACGATGAACACCCCCAGGCCCACCACCAGCCCGCGCAGGGTGGACGAGCCCACGTAGGCCAGGAACCAGGCCCAGTGCGACAGCGGCGTGAGCAGCACGAACACCAGGCTGCCCATGATCTTGCTCTGGATCAGGCTGGACGAGCTGTTGGCGAAGGCGTTCTGGAGCACGCTCATCATCACCAGCCCGGGCACCAGGAAGGCGGTGTAGCTGATGCGGTCGTAGACCTTGACATGGTCTTCGAGCACGTGGCCGAAGATCAGCAGGTACAGCACGGCCGTAAGCACGGGCGCGGCCACGGTCTGGAAGCTGACCTTCCAGAAGCGCAGCACCTCTTTGTGGAACAGGGTCTGCCAGCCAGTCATGCGACCTCTCCCATGACTTGCAGGAACACGTCTTCCAGGTCGGGCCGGCGGATTTCCATGTCGTGCACATCCACGCCCGCCACGCGCAGGGCGGCCAGGTGGCTTTCGATCTCGGCGGCATCGTGCGCGGGCAGTTGCACGATGCGGCCCGTGACCCGCGCCACGGCAGCCAGCGGCGGCGGCAGGGCCGCGTCGGTCTTGAACTGCAGCACGCTGCCCGAGGCAGCCTGCAGCAGCTCGGACGTAGCGCTGAGCGCCACGACGCGGCCCGACTTGAGCATGGCGATGCGGCTGCACAGCGCCTCGGCCTCTTCGAGGTAGTGCGTGGTCAGGAGCACCGTGTGGCCTTCCTTGTTCAGGCGCGCCACGAAGTGCCAGAGGGTCTGGCGCAGCTCCACGTCCACGCCGGCCGTGGGCTCGTCCAGCACGATGATGGGCGGCTTGTGCACCAGCGCCTGCGCCACCAGCACGCGGCGCTTCATGCCGCCCGACAGCTGCCGCATGTTGGCCGTGGCCTTGTCGGCCAGGCCCAGGTTCTCCAGCAGCTCGTCGATCCAGGCGTCGTTGTTCTTCACACCGAAATAGCCCGACTGGATGCGCAGCGATTCGCGCACGTTGAAGAAGGGGTCGAACACCAGCTCCTGTGGCACCACGCCGAGCTTGCGGCGGGCTGCCGCGTAGTCGGCCTGCACGTCATGGCCCAGCACGGTCACGCTTCCTTGCGTAGCACGCGCGAGGCCCGCGAGGATGCTGATGAGGGTGGTCTTGCCGGCGCCGTTGGGACCGAGGAGGCCGAAGAATTCGCCTTCCTCGATGTCCAGGCTGACGTCGTTGAGTGCCTGGAAGGGGCCCTTGGGCGTGGTGAAGGTCTTGGAGACGGCTTGGAAGGAGACTGCGGGCATGAAGCCCCTGATTTTACGGCCTTGCCCCGCAACGCGCTGGGGCCACCGCAAGAGAGGTCAGGACGCGGGCGGGAGCAGCAGGCCCACGCCATAGAGGCCCGCTAGGCCGCGCAGGGCGGCGGGCAGGCCCTGCACGGCAAAGGTCTTGCCCGCGTCGATCGCCTCGCGCCGGCACTCCAGCAGCACCGCCAGCGCCGAGGTGTCGTACACCGCCAGCGCGTGGGCATCCACCACCACGCCGGGCTCGCGGTGCGCCTTGAGGCCCTGCAGCAGCATGTGCAGGCAGACCGTGGCCTGGCGGTGGGTCAGCTCGGCGGGCAGGACCAACATGTGTCAGCCCTTCGCGCCGGCGTTGCTCTTGTTGCGCGTGACCAAGGTGTCGATCAGGCCGTCGATGCCCTTGGCGTTGATCTCCTGCGCGAACTGGCCGCGGTAGGTTTCCACCAGCCACACGCCCAGCACGTTCAGGTTGTAGATCTTCCAGCCCGCGCCGTCGCCGGGAGTTTTCTCCAGCCGGTAGTCGAGCTGGATCGGGTCGCCGCGGCCCACGATCTCGGTGCGGACCAGCACGTCCTTGTCCTCGGGCGCGGCGCGCAGGGGCTTGACCTGAATGGTCTGGTCGTTCACCTGCGCCAGCGCGCCCGCGTACGTGCGCACCAGCAGGACCTTGAACTCGTCCTGCAGGCGCTGCTGCTGTGCGGGCGTGGCTTGCCGCCAGGACGGGCCGACGGCGGCGGCCGTCATGCGGCGGAAGTTCACGTTGGGCATCACGGTCTTGTCGACCAGCGCGATGATCTTGGCGAGGTCGCCGCTCTGGATGGCCTTGTCCGCCTTCACGGTGTTGAGGACATCGGCCGAAAGGCGCTTGATCAGCGCGTCGGGCGCCTCGTCCGCGGCCAGTGCCGCCAGCGGGGCGCCAAACGTTGCCACGGCGGCCAGGCACAGGGCCGCTCGGCCCAGGGTACGTCGGTTCATCATCATGATGTGTGTCTTTCACTTTCTCGGGGACTGCGGGCACCGGTGGCGCCCTGCATTCCCCACTTTTTCATTGTGGGCGGCACGCGGATTCTGCATGCGTCGCCCAGGTTGCGGATTGCAAGCAAGTGCAACCTGCGCGCGCCGCGGCCCGTCTCAGCGCGGCGGCTCTTCGGGCAGCACGCCGTCGTTGGCGTTGCGCTCGTCCTTGTCGTCGCCATTGGATGCCGTGCCCGCCAGCTGCTGGCTGCGCACCTGCAGGAACACGTCGCGGGTGAAGCTGTACTTGTCCAGGGCCGCGCTGTCGAGCACCGAGCTCGCACGCAGCAGATTGGCGCGCACGTCCACCGCCCGCAATGCGTACAGCGAGTTGCGGGCAGAGACCGGGTCCACGTGGCTCACCAAATTGCCCTTCCAGTCCACGGGCAGCGCCAGCGTGTCGCGCACGGTGGAAGGCCCCAGGATGGGCAGCACCACGTAGGCGCCCGTGCCCATGCCCCAGTGCCCCAGCGTCAGGCCGAAATCCTGCTTGTAGCGGTCGATGCCCAGCTCGCTGGCGATGTCCAGCACGCCGCCCAGGCCCATGAAGGTGTTCACGTTGACGCGCATGAAGGTGGATGCCGCCGCCTCGCCGCGCAGTTGCAGCACGTTGTTCACGAACGACCACGCGTCGCCGATGTTGGCGAAGAAATTGCTGACCCCCGTGCGCACGGGCGCGGGCACGGCGTCCTTGTAGGCGATCGCCACGGGCTTGAGCACCATTGCATCGACCTGCTCGTTGAAGTTGGTCATGCTGCGGTTGTAGGACTCCAGCGGGTCCCGCGGATCCGGGTGGGGAACGGTGGCGCAGCCCGTGAGCAGCGCCAGGGCCAGCCAGGCGGCCATGCGCGCCGCCGTACCTCGAAGATTCATCGTTGTCATTTTTTGCTGCCGTCTTCGGCCTTGCTGTAGAGGAATTGTCCGATCAGGTTTTCGAGCACCACGGCCGACTGGGTGGCGGTGACCATGTCGCCCTCGGCCAGGTTCTTCTCGTCGGCGCCGGGCTCGATGCCGATGTACTGCTCGCCCAGCAGGCCGCTGGTCAGGATCTTGAGCGAGCTGTCCTTGGGGAAAGCGTAGCGGTTTTCCATGGCGAGCGTCACCCGCGCTTGGTAGGTCTTGTCGTCGAACGTGATCGACTCCACGCGCCCCACCACCACGCCCGCGCCCCGCACGGCCGCCTGGGGCTTGAGCCCGCCGATGTTGTCGAAACGCGCCGTGATGCGGTAGCCCTGCTGGAAGTTCAGGCTCAGCAGGTTGGCCGACTGCAGCGCCAGGAACACCAGCGCCACCGCGCCCAGCATGACGAACAGCCCTACCCAGAGATCGTTCTTGCTTCGTTGCATTGCTTATTCACCTCTCAAATGCTGAACATCATGGCCGTGAGGATGAAGTCCAGCGCCAGCACGGCCAGCGACGCCATCACCACCGTGCGCGTGGTCGCGCGCGCCACGCCCTCGGGCGTGGGCTTGGCCGCATAGCCCTGCAGCAGCGCCACGAAGGTCACGGTGAAGCCGAAGACCACGCTCTTGAGCACGCCGTTGCCCAGGTCGCGCCACACGTCCACCCCGCCCTGCATCTGGCTCCAGAAGGCGCCATGGTCCACGCCGATCATGAGCACGCCCACGACCCAGCCGCCCAGCACGCCCACGGCGCTGAACACCGCCGCCAGCAGCGGCATGGTGATGACGCCCGCCCAGAAGCGGGGCGCCAGAATGCGGCGCACCGGGTCCACGGCCATCATCTCCATGGCGCTCAATTGCTCGCCCGCGCGCATGAGGCCGATCTCGGCCGTGAGCGAGGTGCCAGCGCGCCCGGCGAACAGCAGCGCCGCCACCACCGGCCCCAGCTCGCGCAGCAGCGACAGCGCCACCATCAGCCCCAGCGCCTCGGCCGAGCCGTAGCGCTGCAATATGTAGTAGCCCTGCAGCCCCAGCACGAAGCCCACGAACAGGCCCGAGACGGTGATGATGGCCAGCGAATAGTTGCCCAGAAAGTGGATCTGGTCGCGCACCAGCGCCGGCCGCAGGAAGGTCGCCCCGGCCAGCCGCAGCAACTGCACGAACAGGCGCGCCGCCATGCCGATGTCGGCCAGCTTGCTGCGCACCGCGAAGCCCACGTCGGACGGCTTGTACCAGCTCACAGCACCCGCCCTTCGTAAGGACCGAAATCCTGCTCCACCGTCGGCCCGGCGTAATGGAAGGGCACGGGCCCCGTGGGCTGCGCGGTCACGAACTGGTGCACCAGCGGGTCGGTGCTGGCGCGCACTTCCTCGGGCGTGCCCTGCGCGGCCACCACGCCGGGGCCGAGGATGATGACGTGGTCCGCGAGGCGGAAAGTCTCCTCCAGATCGTGCGAGACCACGATGCTGGTCAGGCCCAGCGCGTCGTTGAGCTGCCGGATCAGTTGCGCCGCCGTGCCCAGCGAGATCGGGTCCAGCCCGGCGAAGGGCTCGTCGTACATCACGAGCTCGGGGTCCAGCGCGATCGCCCGCGCCAGCGCCACGCGCCGCGCCATGCCGCCGGAGATCTGGCTGGGCATCAGGTCGCGCGCGCCGCGCAGGCCCACGGCCTGCAGCTTCATCAGCACCACGTCGCGGATCAGCGCCTCCGACAGGTCGGTGTGCTCGCGCAGCGGAAAAGCCACGTTCTCGAACACCGAGAGGTCGGTGAACAGTGCTCCGAACTGGAACAGCATGCCCATGCGGCGCCGCGCCGCATACAACTGCGCTGTGTCCATGAGCCCCACGTCCTGCCCGTTCAGCAGCACCTGGCCGCCTTGCGCCCGCTGCTGGCCGCCCAGCAGGCGCAGCACCGTGGTCTTGCCGCCCCCCGAGGCGCCCATCAGCGCCGTGACCTTGCCGCGCGGCACGGTCAGCGAGACGTCGCGCAGGATGTCGCGCTCCCCGTAGGAGAACGTGACGTTGCGCAGTTCCGCCAGGGCGGGAGAAGCAGCCATGCAGTGGGATAGATATGAGGGCGAAGGGGGTATTGTCGCGGCTTGGAGCATCCCCAAGGTGTGCGATGGTAACCGAAACATACATTCACGTATGTTTGTCTATGACAGACACCCTCTAGCGCTACTCTTTCAATAGCTGCCAGCGCTTTTCCATTCAGCGATTGAGCCTCTTTTTATCCAAAAACAACGGCGCCTGAGGCGCCGTTGTTTTTGCCAGGTGCGCGTCAAAGAATCAGCGCGGCAGGTCGGAATAACCCATCAGGAATTCATCCACCGCGCGCGCCGCCTGCCGGCCTTCGCGGATGGCCCAAACCACCAGCGACTGGCCGCGCCGGATGTCGCCCGCGGCGAACACCTTGGGTGCGCTGGTGGCGTAGCCGCCGATGAAGTCGGTGGTCGCCTTGGCGTTGCCGCGCGCGTCCTTGTCCACGCCGAAGGCCTCCAGCACGGCGACGACGGGGCTCACGAAGCCCATGGCCAGCAGGACCAGGTCGGCCTTGAGCACCTGCTCGGAGCCTTCGACCTCGACCATCTTGCCGTCCTTCCATTCGACGCGCACGGTCTTGAGGCCGGTGACCTTGCCTTTTTCGCCGATGAATTCCTTGGTGGAGATGGCGAACTCGCGGTCGCAGCCCTCTTCGTGGCTGGAGCTGGTGCGCAGCTTGATCGGCCAGTAGGGCCAGGTCAGCGGGCGATTCTCGACTTCGGGCGGCTGGGGCATCAGCTCGAACTGCGTGACGCTCACGGCGCCGTGGCGGTTGCTGGTGCCCACGCAGTCGCTGCCGGTGTCGCCGCCGCCGATCACGATGACGTGCTTGCCGTCGGCGCGCAGCTGGCCCTTGAGCTTGTCGCCCGCGTTGACCTTGTTCTGCTGCGGCAGGAACTCCATGGCGAAGTGGATGCCATCCAGGTCGCGGCCGGGCACGGGCAGGTCGCGGCTCTGCTCGGCGCCGCCGGTGAGCAGCACGGCGTCGAACTCTTTTTGCAACTGCTCGGGCGTGACGGTTTCCTTGGACCAGTTGGTGACCTTGCTGCCCTTGCCCAGGCCGTCCTTGCCCGCCACCAGCACGCCGGTGCGGATGACCACGCCCTCGGCTTCGAGCTGCTTCACGCGGCGGTCGATGTGCGACTTCTCCATCTTGAAGTCGGGGATGCCGTAGCGCAGCAGGCCGCCCACGCGGTCGTTCTTCTCGAACAGCGTGACGCTGTGGCCAGCGCGCGCCAGCTGCTGCGCGGCCGCGAGGCCTGCGGGGCCGGCGCCGACCACGGCAACCTTCTTGCCCGTCAGGTGCTTGGCCGGGCGGGGCTGGACCCAGCCCTCTTCCCAGGCGCGGTCGATGATGGCGTGCTCGATGGACTTGATGCCCACGGCATCGTCGTTCACGTTGAGCACGCAGGCCGCCTCGCAGGGCGCGGGGCAGATGCGGCCGGTGAACTCGGGGAAGTTGTTGGTGCTGTGCAGCACCGCGATCGCGCTCTTCCAGTCCTGGTGGTAAACGAGGTCGTTGAAGTCCGGGATGATGTTGTTGACCGGGCAGCCGTTGTTGCAGAACGGCGTGCCGCAGTCCATGCAGCGCGCGCCCTGGATCTTGGCCTGCGCGTCATCGAGGCCGATGACGAATTCCTTGTAGTGCTTGAGGCGCTCGAGCACGGGCTTGTAGCCTTCCTCGATGCGCTCGTATTCCATGAAGCCGGTGGTCTTGCCCATGATCGTGGTGTCCTGTGTTCTGGTTTCTTACTTGGCGGGGACCGCTACTTTTTCAGGAGCTGCTACCGCAGGCGTGGCTTGCTCTTCCAGCACTTTTCGTTCATAGATCTCGGACAGCGCACGCTTGTACTCGGTCGGGAAGACCTTGACGAACTTGCTGCGCGAGGCAGCCCAGTTGTCCAGAATCTCGCGGGCGCGCTTGCTGCCGGTCCAGCGGTTGTGGTCCTCCAGCAGCTTCTTGAGCTGCGCCTCGTCGGTCTGGTCGCGGTGCCAGATGCCGCGCGGCATGCCAGTGGCCTGTTCGTCGGCGGGCAGGATGCGCTCCAAGGTCACCATGGACATGTTGCAGCGCGTGTCGAACTGGCCGTCCTCGTCGTACACATAGGCCACGCCGCCGCTCATGCCGGCCGCGAAGTTGCGGCCCGTCTTGCCCAGCACCACCACGGTGCCGCCGGTCATGTATTCGCAGCCATGGTCGCCCGTGCCTTCCACCACCGCCGTGGCGCCCGACAGGCGCACGGCGAAGCGCTCGCCGGCCACGCCACTGAAGAAGGCCTCGCCAGTAGTGGCGCCGTACATCACCGTGTTGCCCACGATGGTGTTGCGCACCGCGTCGCCGCGGAAGTCGATGCTGGGGCGCACGATGACGCGGCCGCCCGACAGGCCCTTGCCGGTGTAGTCGTTGGCGTCGCCGATCAGGTACAGCGTGATGCCGCGCGTGAGGAAGGCGCCGAAGGACTGCCCGCCCGTGCCTTCGAGCTGGATGCGGATGGTGTCGTCGGGCAGGCCCTCGGGGTGCACGCGGGTCACGGCGCCCGAGAGCATGGCACCCACGGAGCGGTTGACGTTGCGCGCCACCTCGATGAACTGCACGCGCTCGCCCTTTTCGATGGCGGGCCGGCTGCGCTCGATGAGCTTGCGGTCCAGCGTGTGGTCGATGTTGTGGTTCTGCACGTCCACATGGAAGCGCGGCACGTCGGCAGGCACGTTGGGCTGGGCGAACAGGCGGCTGAAGTCCAGGCCGCGCGCCTTCCAGTGTTCGATGCCGGCGCGCATGTCCAGCAGGTCGCTGCGGCCGATCATGTCGTCGAACTTCTTGATGCCGAGCTGGGCCATGATCTGGCGCACTTCCTCGGCGATGAAGAAGAAGTAGTTGACCACGTGCTCGGGCTTGCCCGAGAACTTGGCGCGCAGCACCGGGTCCTGCGTGGCCACGCCCACGGGGCAGGTGTTGAGGTGGCACTTGCGCATCATGATGCAGCCCTCCACCACCAGCGGCGCGGTGGCGAAGCCGAATTCGTCCGCACCCAGCAGCGCGCCGATGGCCACGTCGCGGCCGGTCTTCATCTGGCCGTCGGCCTGCACGCGCACGCGGCCGCGCAGGCGGTTGAGCACCAGGGTCTGCTGCGTTTCGGCCAGGCCGATCTCCCACGGGCCGCCCGCGTGCTTGATGGACGACCAGGGCGATGCGCCCGTGCCGCCGTCGTGGCCCGCGATCACGAGGTGGTCGCTCTTGCACTTGGTCACGCCCGCCGCAATCGTACCCACGCCCACTTCGGACACCAGCTTGGTGCTGATGCTGGCGTGCGGCGCCACGTTCTTCAGGTCGTGGATGAGCTGGGCCAGATCCTCGATGGAGTAGATGTCGTGGTGCGGCGGGGGCGAGATCAGGCCCACGCCGGGCACGCTGTGGCGCAGCTTGCCGATGTAGTTGGACACCTTGCCGCCGGGCAGCTGGCCGCCCTCGCCGGGCTTGGCGCCCTGGGCCATCTTGATCTGGATCTGGTCGGCCGAAGACAGGTATTCGGCCGTGACGCCGAAGCGGCCCGAGGCCACCTGCTTGATGCGCGAGCGCAGCGAATCGCCGTCCTGCAGGGGCAGGTCGACCTCGACGTTCTCGGCGCCGATCACGCTCTTCAAGGTATCGCCCTGCTTGATCGGGATGCCCTTGAGTTCCTGGCGGTAGCGGCGCTGGTCTTCGCCGCCCTCACCGGTGTTGCTCTTGCCGCCGATGCGGTTCATGGCGACGGCCAGCGTGGCATGGGCCTCGGTGGAGATCGAGCCCAGCGACATGGCGCCCGTGGCGAAGCGCTTGACGATTTCCTTGGCAGGCTCGACCTCATCGATGGAGATCGCCTTGGACGGGTCGAGCTTGAACTCGAACAGGCCGCGCAGCGTGAGGTGGCGCTTGCTCTGGTCGTTGATGATCTGCGCGTATTCCTTGTACGTGTTCCAGTTGTTGGCGCGCGTGGAATGCTGCAGCTTGGCGATGGCGTCGGGCGTCCACATGTGGTCTTCGCCGCGCGTGCGCCAGGCGTATTCGCCGCCCGCGTCCAGCATGGTTTCCAGCACCGGGTCGTCGCCGAAGGCGGCCTTGTGCATGCGGATGGCTTCCTCGGCGATCTCGAACACGCCGATGCCTTCCACGCGGCTGGCCGTGCCGGTGAAGTACTTGGACACCGTCTCGGTGTTCAGGCCGATGGCCTCGAACAGCTGCGCGCCGCAGTAGCTCATGTAGGTGCTCACGCCCATCTTGGACATGATCTTGGACAGGCCATT
>Ga0222427_100352_pt1 | contig 83316 bp, 74 predicted proteins | sample 2B20Ametagenome_FD_182890 | JGI IMG/M metagenome (GOLD analysis project Ga0222427, IMG submission 182890) | Enriched microbial communities from leaf-cutter ant dump, University of Wisconsin, Madison, United States - 2B20A (version 2) | ecosystem: Environmental > Terrestrial > Nest > Insects nest... | reverse complement strand
CGAAGGTCAGCAGACCGCCGATTTCCGGGTTCTTGTCGAACACCACCGGAGTCACGCCGCCGCGCACCAGGATGTCGGCACAGCCGAGGCCCGCAGGGCCGGCGCCGATGATGGCGACGCGCTTGCCGGTCGGCTTGACCTTGGACATGTCCGGACGCCAGCCCATGGCGAAGGCGGTGTCGGTGATGTACTTCTCCACCGAGCCGATGGTCACGGCGCCGAAGCCGTCATTGAGGGTGCAGGCACCTTCGCAGAGACGGTCCTGCGGGCACACGCGGCCGCAGACTTCCGGCAGGGTGTTGGTCTGGTGCGACAGCTCCGCCGCCGCGAGGATGTTGCCTTCGGAAACCAGCTTCAACCAGTTGGGGATGAAGTTGTGTACCGGGCACTTCCACTCGCAGTACGGGTTGCCGCAACCCAGGCAGCGGTGGGCCTGCTCGGCCGACTGCTGGGGCTTGAAGGGTTCGTAGATCTCGACGAACTCTTTCTTGCGCTGGCGCAGCAGCTTCTTCTTCGGATCCTTGCGCCCGACTTCGATGAACTGGAAGTCATTACTCAGACGTTCAGCCATTTTTCAAAACCTCTTTACCGCAGTTGCTAGCTTCAAGCTGCAAGCTGCCAGACGATCACGTTTAGCCGGCGAGCCTCGCGCTGGGCGAGGTCGCCGCTTGCAACTGCGTTATTGCGGGTTGGCCCGGGTGCTGGAGAGCAGGTTCTTCAGGTTCGCCGCCTTCGGCTTGACCAGCCAGAAGCGACGGACGTAGTCATCCAGGTTTTCCCAGAGCTCACGGCCCCATGCACTTCCGGTCTCTTCGACGTACTCGGTCAGCACGCGGTGCAGATGGCTGCGGTAAGCCTCCATCGCCTCGCCGGTGATCCGCTGGATTTCCACCAGTTCATGGTTCAGCTTGTCGACGAAGCTGTTGTCCATGTCCAGCACGTAGGCGAAACCGCCCGTCATGCCGGAGCCGAAGTTGTAGCCGGTCTTGCCCAGGACGCAGACAAAACCACCGGTCATGTATTCGCAGCAGTGATCGCCAGTGCCTTCGACGATGGCGTGGGCACCGGAGTTGCGCACCGCGAAACGCTCGCCCGCGGTACCGGCGGCGAACAGCTTGCCGCCAGTGGCGCCGTACAGGCAGGTGTTACCGACAATGGCGCTGTCCTGGGTGGCGAACGGGCTGCCGGCTGGCGGCACGATGGTCAGCTTGCCACCGGTCATGCCCTTGCCGACGTAGTCGTTGGCGTCGCCTTCCAGGTGCATGTTCAGGCCGCCGGCGTTCCACACGCCGAAGCTCTGGCCTGCAGTGCCCTTGAAGCGGAAGGTGATCGGCGCCTTGGCCATGCCCTGGTTGCCGTGCAGACGGGCGATCTCGCCGGAGATCCGTGCGCCGATGGAACGGTCGCAGTTGCAGATATCCAGTTCGAACTCGCCGCCGCTCTGGTCGCGAATGGCCGGCAGGGCCATGTCGACCATCTTCTCGGCCAGCGTGCCCTTGTCGAAAGGCGGGTTGCGGTCGACCTCGCAGAACTGCGGCTTGTCGGCCGGCACGTGGGAGCTGCCCAACAGCGGGCTGAGGTCGAGGTGTTTCTGCTTCTCGGTTTCACCCGGGAGCATTTCCAGCAGGTCGGTACGCCCGATCAGCTCGCCGAGGCTGCGCACGCCCAGCTTGGCCAGCCATTCACGGGTTTCCTCGGCGATGTAGGTGAAGAAGTTCACCACCATGTCGACGGTACCGATGTAGTGGTCCTTGCGCAGCTTGTCGTTCTGGGTGGCCACGCCGGTGGCGCAGTTGTTCAGGTGGCAGATACGCAGGTATTTGCAGCCCAGGGCGATCATCGGTGCGGTACCGAAGCCGAAGCTTTCGGCGCCGAGGATGGCCGCCTTGATCACGTCGAGGCCGGTTTTCAGGCCGCCGTCGGTCTGTACCCGGACCTTGCCGCGCAGGTCGTTGCCACGCAGGGTCTGGTGGGTCTCGGCCAGGCCCAGTTCCCACGGGGCGCCGGCGTACTTGATCGAGGTCAGCGGCGAAGCACCGGTACCGCCGTCATAACCGGAGATGGTGATGAGGTCGGCATAGGCCTTGGCCACGCCGGCGGCGATGGTGCCGACACCGGCTTCCGCCACCAGCTTGACCGAGACCAGCGCCTGCGGGTTGACCTGCTTGAGGTCGAAGATCAACTGCGAGAGGTCTTCGATCGAGTAGATGTCGTGGTGCGGCGGTGGCGAGATCAGGGTCACGCCCGGAACCGCATAGCGCAGCTTGGCGATCAGGCCGTTGACCTTGCCGCCTGGCAGCTGACCGCCCTCGCCCGGCTTGGCACCCTGGGCGACCTTGATCTGCAGCACTTCGGCGTTGACCAGGTACTCGGGGGTGACACCGAAGCGACCGGTGGCGACCTGCTTGATTTTCGAGCTGCGGATGGTGCCGTAGCGCGACGGGTCTTCGCCGCCCTCACCGGAGTTGGAGCGCGCGCCCAGGCGGTTCATCGCCTCGGCCAGAGCTTCGTGGGCCTCCGGCGACAGTGCGCCGAGGGAGATACCGGCGGAGTCGAAGCGCTGCAGGATGGCTTCCAGCGGCTCGACTTCGGCCAGGTCCAGGGCCTGCTCGGCGGTCTTGACCTTGAGCAGGTCGCGGATCATCGACACCGGACGGTTGTCCACCAGTGCGGTGTATTCCTTGAACTTCTCGTAGTCGCCCTGCTGCACGGCGGCTTGCAGGGTGTTGACCACGTCCGGGTTGTAGGCGTGGTATTCGCCACCGTGGACGAACTTCAACAGACCACCCTGCTGGATCGGCTTGCGCGCGCTCCAGGCTTCGGCGGCGAGCAGCCTCTGCTCGTTCTCGATGTCGACGAAGCGCGCGCCCTTCAGGCGGCTGGCCACGCCACGGAAGCTCAGGCCGACCACTTCTTCCGACAGGCCGACCGCTTCGAACAGCTGGGCGCCACGGTAGGAAGCGATGGTGGAGATACCCATCTTCGACAGGATCTTCAGCAGGCCCTTGGAGATGCCCTTGCGGTAGTACTTGAAGACTTCGTCCAGGTCGCCCAGCACTTCGCCGGTGCGGATCAGGTCGGCCAGCACTTCATAGGACAGGTACGGATAGACCGCGGAAGCACCGAAGCCGAGCAGCACAGCGAAGTGATGCGGGTCGCGGGCGGTGGCGGTTTCGACCAGGATGTTGCTGTCGCAACGCAGGCCTTTTTCGGTCAGGCGGTGGTGCACGGCACCCACGGCCAGCGACGCGTGGACCGGCAGCTTGCCCGGAGCGATATGACGGTCGGTCAGCACCAGTTGGGTCTTGCCGGAACGCACGGCCTCTTCGGCCTGGTCGGCGATGCTGCGCACCGCGGCTTCCAGACCCAGGCTTTCTTCATAGTTGAGGTCGATGATGTGGCGCTCGAAACCGGGACGGTCGAGGTTCATCAGCGAACGCCACTTGGCCGGCGAGATCACTGGCGAGCTGAGGATCACCCGCGAGGCGTGCTCCGGGGACTCCTGGAAGATGTTGCGCTCGGCACCGAGGCAGATCTCCAGCGACATGACGATGGCTTCGCGCAGCGGGTCGATCGGTGGGTTGGTCACCTGGGCGAACTGCTGGCGGAAGTAGTCGTAGGTCGAACGCACGCGCTGCGACAGGATCGCCATCGGCGTGTCGTCGCCCATCGAGCCGACCGCTTCCTGGCCCTGCTCGCCGAGCGGACGCAGGACCTGGTCACGCTCTTCGAAGGTGACCTGGAACATCTTCATGTATTGCTTGAGCTGGTCGGCGTCGTAGCTGGCCACGCCCTGGTCGTCGCTGAGGTCGGCCTGGATGCGCAGGGCATTCTGGCGCAGCCAGCGCTTGTACGGGTGGCGCGACTTGAGGCGGTCATCGATGGCGTTGGTGTCGAGGATCTGCCCGGTCTCGGTGTCGACGGCAAAGATCTGGCCCGGACCGACACGGCCCTTGGCGATGACGTCTTCCGGCTTGTAGTTCCACACGCCGATTTCCGAGGCCAGGGTGATGTAGCCGTTCTTGGTGGTGACCCAGCGCGCCGGGCGCAGGCCGTTGCGGTCGAGCAGGCAGACCGCGTGGCGACCTTCGGTCATTACCACACCAGCCGGGCCGTCCCACGGCTCCATGTGCATGGAGTTGTATTCGTAGAAGGCGCGCAGGTCGGCGTCCATGGTCTCGACGTTCTGCCAGGCCGGCGGAATGATCATCCGCACGCCACGGAACAGGTCGATGCCACCGGTGACCATGAGTTCGAGCATGTTGTCCATCGAGGACGAGTCGGAGCCTACGCGGTTGACCAGCGGGCCGAGCTCTTCCAGGTCCGGGATCAGTTCGTTCTCGAACTTGGTGCGACGGGCCTGGGCCCAGTTGCGGTTACCGGTGATGGTGTTGATCTCGCCGTTGTGGGCGAGGAAGCGGAATGGCTGCGCCAGCGGCCACTTCGGCAGGGTGTTGGTGGAGAAGCGCTGGTGGAAGACGCAGATCGCGGTCTGCAGGCGCTCGTCACCCAGGTCCGGATAGAAGGCGGCGAGGTCCGCCGGCATCATCAGGCCTTTATAGATGATGGTCTTGTGCGAAAAGCTGCAGATGTAGTGGTCGCTGTCTTCGGCGTTGGCCACCGAGGAGCGACGACGGGCGCTGAACAGCTTGATGGCGAATTCCTGGTCGCTCAGGCCTTCACCGCCGATGAACACCTGCTCGATCTGCGGCAGGCGCTCCAGGGCCAGGCGGCCGAGTACGCTGGTGTCGATCGGCACCTGGCGCCAGCCCACCAGTTGCAGGCCGGCGGCGAGGATCTCGCGGTTCATGTTTTCGCGGGCGGCTTCGGCCTTGGCGCTGTTCTGGTTGAAGAACACCATGCCCACTGCGTATTGCTTTGGCAGTTCGTTGCCGAAGGTCTCCTTGGCGACGGCACGCAGGAACTGGTCGGGCTTCTGCATCAGCAGGCCGCAACCGTCACCGGTCTTGCCGTCGGCATTGATCCCACCGCGGTGGGTCATGCAGGTCAGGGCTTCGATAGCAGTTTGCAAAAGGTGGTGGCTGGGTTCGCCCGTCATGTGGGCGATCAGACCAAATCCACAGTTGTCCTTGAACTCTTCGGGATGGTACAGACCTGTTTTCATAGACACTTTCTCACCAGGTTCGCCTCTCAAGTAGGCAAATCTCTTTTAATTCAACCACTTACCATCCACGCCGAACGAACGCCAGCTTTGCGGGGGCAATACGGGTGCCATTGTTGCACAGCGACAGACAAGCTCACAAATTTACTGACGCATCAGTGAAAATTTATGTCGCATTTTTGAATGTTTTTAAGCGGGTGCCGTGGTAACGGCTTGGCTTGAGTCTGAAGCGTTTCAGCCATGACTGCAAGACGGGCTTGTGGCCGGCAGTCCGGGACAGAAAAGCCTGCCGCGCATTTGCACAGCAGGCTGCCTGTGAATTCAGAGATTGATCAGGTGGCGGGGGTAGGAGCCACCTGAGTCAGGCTTTAATCAGCGCGTCGCAGCGAGCTCTTGTTGGACGCTTGCGACAGTGCGAGGCCAAGGTTTACCAGCCTGGACCTTGGCTGGCAAGGCTTTGATGGCATTCAGTGCAGCATCGCGACTGGAGAAGCTGCCGTAGGTGACCACGTACAGCGGCTTGCCCTGCAGGTTTTTCTTGAAGTAGCGATAGTCGCCACCCTGAGCTTTGACATAAGCCTGGGCGGTGGCTTCCGAGCTGGTGCCGAGGATCTGCACCACATAGTTGCCCGGTGCCTGCGAGCCATACCAGCCACTGCCAGCACCGCCGGCAGATGCTGCTGCAGCCGGCTTGGCCGCTGGTTTTTCCGCAGGCTTGACCGCTGGAGCGGCCGGCTTGGCAACAGCGACTTCAGCAGGCTTCGGTGCAGGTGCAACCGGCTTGCTGGCCGCAGGCGCGACAGGCTGATGAGTCGGTGCAACCGGCTGCGCGGAGGCCAGGGTCTGCGACGGCTGGATGGGCTGGGCCGGGGTCGGCGCAGGACCGGCAGAGGCACCATCGGGCGGGGCAATGGTGGTGACGGTTGGCGGTTGCAGCGCGGTGTTGCCTGCCGGGCCGCCTTCCTCGCCTTCGTTCATGCCGGCGGCTTCCGCCAGCGGACCGCGCATCACCGGCTGGGACTGGCCCACCAGCGGCAGCGGCATCGGCTGCGACGAGCCAGCGAATTCGATCGCCGGGCCGCCATTGTTCGACTGTGCATTGCTCGGCTGACCCTGGCCCAGCGGCAGTTGCGCCTGCTCGGCCGGTGCACCGGTCTTCGGCTGGTCGCCCTTCTTCGGCATCAGCACGGCAGCGCCGACGGCGACGATCACCACGGCAGACAGCGCCAGCACATGTTTCTTCGGCATAGAGAACCCCACTGATGGTCGCTTCGCCGTCGAACGGCTGGCGATCATGGCTTCGATCAAGGTATCGCGGGCGACCTGGTTGATGGTTCCGGGCCAGCCTTCGGAGTTTTGCTGGATATCGGCGATCTGCTCCGCGGTGAACACCTCGATGCCACGACCCGCGCCTTCCAGACGCTGCTCCAGGTATTCCCGGGTCTCGTCTTCGCTGTAGGGCTGCAGCTCGATGACATGGAAACGCTCTTCCTCGATCTCCAGCGCATCCAGGCTGGTGATCAGTTCGGGCTCACCGAACAGGAACACGTGGGGACGACCTTCGGCAGTACCCGCCGCCAGTTCCAGCAACGCTTGGAGCGCCGATTCGCCGAGTTGTTCCGCATCGTCCACCAGCAAGTAGACTTCCTGGCCGGTCAGCCCGAGCTGCACAACCTGGGACAGGATCGCCTGGACCTCGGCCTTGGCCACGTTGAGCGACTGCGCCACCTGGGCCAGCACGCCTGCTGCATCGCTGGCACCGCGGGCGGAAACCACCACGCTCTGCACCGACTGCTTGTTGGTGCTGGCCACCAGGGCCTGGCGCAGCAGGGTCTTGCCACTGCCTTGCGGGCCGGTCACCACCAGCAGCAACTGGCTGTAGCGGGCGAGATGATGCAGTTGCCCCAGGACCGGCTTGCGCTGGGCAGGGAAGAACTTGAAGCCCGGAACGCGCGCGGCGAAGGGATCGTGGTTCAGCTGGTAGTGGCCGAGAAAGGCCTCATCGGCATGCAAACTAGTCATCGGGCTCTCATCGACCTCAAAGCTGGGCCACGATGGCAGGGTAATCCGCCGCCAGCGTGGCCTGAAGAATCTCTTGCGGGTAGTCGTCGGTGACCACCGCCTCGCCCAGCTTGCTCAGCAGGACCAGGCGCAAACGACCATCGAGTACTTTCTTGTCTACCGACATGTGCTGCATGAACTGCGCCGGCGTCATGTCCTGCGGCGGTACCACCGGCAGGCCGGCACGTTGCATCAGGCGAATGCCGCGATCGCGGTCCTGCTGGCTGATCCAGCCCAGGCGCATGGACATTTCCAGGGCCATGACCGTACCCGCCGCCACCGCTTCGCCGTGCAGCCAGACACCATAGCCCATCTGGGTTTCGATCGCGTGGCCGAAGGTGTGGCCGAGGTTCAGGGTGGCGCGCACCCCGGACTCGCGCTCGTCGGCCCCCACTACCGCAGCCTTGGCCGCGCAGGAGCGACGAATGGCCTCGGTCAGGGCGGCGCCATCAAGATTGCGCAGGGCATCGACGTTGTCTTCCAGCCAGCCGAGGAACGGCTCGTCGCAGATCAGGCCGTACTTGATCACCTCGGCCAGGCCGGCGGACAGCTCGCGGGGCGGCAGGGTGCGCAGGCTGGCGGTATCGATCAGCACCGCGTTGGGCTGATAGAAGGCGCCGACCATGTTCTTGCCCAGCGGGTGGTTGATGCCGGTCTTGCCGCCGACAGAGGAGTCGACCTGGGACAGCAGGGTAGTCGGCACCTGGATGAAATCGACGCCGCGCTGGTAGCAGGCGGCAGCGAAGCCAGCCATATCGCCGATAACGCCGCCACCAAGGGCGATCACGGTGGTGCGGCGGTCATGCCGGGCGGTGAGCAGGGCATCGAAGATCAGTTGCAGGGTTTCCCAGTTCTTGTAGGCCTCGCCGTCCGGCAGGACCACCGGCAGCACCGAGTAGGCACCGAGGGTCTGGGTGAGACGCTGCAGATACAGCGGGGCGACGGTCTCGTTGGAAACGATGGCGACCTGCCGGCCGGCAATATGCGGCGCCAGCAGTTCAGGTTGTTCCAGCAGCCCTTCACCGATGTAGATCGGGTAGCTGCGTTCGCCCAGGTCGACCTTAAGTGTCTGCATGTATCCCCACAAAGAACGAAGACGCGGACTCGAAGCTTCGGTCCGCGTGATAACAAAGTGCCTCGTCACGGCATGACTGGTCGCCGAGGATAGTCATGCGTCAGCGAGGCGGCAACTTCTGCAAGCGCTCGAGAATATCCAGCACCACCATGCGCGGTGGCCGTTCGTCGGTTTCCACCACCAGGTCGGCGATCTCCCGGTACAGCGGATCGCGCAGCGCCAGCAGGTTGCGCAGGGTCTCCTCGGGATTGGCGGTGCGCAGCAGCGGACGATTGCGGTCGCGGGCGGTGCGCCCCACCTGTTGCTCCACGGAAGCATGCAGGTAGATGACCCGCCCGCCATCGTGCAGCGCCTTGCGATTGGCATCGCGCATCACCGCACCGCCGCCGGTAGCCAGGACCACGCCATCGGCAGCGCAGAGTTCGGCGATCATGGCCTGCTCGCGGTCGCGGAAACCCGGCTCGCCTTCCTTATCGAAGATCCACGGAATATTGGCGCCCGTGCGCAGTTCAATTTCCTTGTCGGAATCCTTGAATGGCAGGCGCAGCTCTTTGGCAAGCAGGCGGCCGATGGTGCTTTTGCCAGCACCCATCGGCCCAACAAGTATCAAATTTCGCACAGAATCAATGACTCACAGCAATCGCCTGGTCGCTCATGATACGCGGTGTCAGGAAGACCAGCAGCTCGGATTTTTTCTCTTGGACGGTGGAGCGACGAAACAGCCGCCCAACATACGGCACATCGCCGAAAAATGGCACCTTATCCAGCACATTACTTTTAGTGGTGGAGTACACACCGCCGATCACGATGGTCTGGCCATCCCCCACTCGCACCCGGGCAGTGACCTCGTTCTTGCGGATCGGCGGCACGCTGCCCTGGATGTTCAGGTAGTCCGGCTCGTCCTTGGTCACCTTGACCTGCATGCTCACCTGTCCGCCCGGCAGGATCTGCGGCGTGACCTCCAGCGACAGCGAGGCCTCGCGGAAAGTGATCGACGTGGTGCCGTTGACCCCCGACTCCTGGTACGGCACCTCGGAGCCCTTGAGGATCCGCGCGGTTTCCTTGTCGGCGGTGAGCACCTTGGGCTGGGAGATGATTTCGCCGTTGCCGGTTTTTTCCATGGCGCTCAACTCCAGATCCAATAACGCGCTGTCGCCGACAAAACCGAAGCCGAGGCGACCACCAGCGCGTTCGAGCCCAAGGTCGACGAAGGTCGGCGACTCCACTCCCGCTCCCTTCACCGCGAGTCGCCCGCCACCCAGCGAGCCACCCCAGGCCACCCCCAGGTTGCGCTCGTAATCGACATTGGCCTCGACGATCCGCGCCTCGATCAGGACCTGACGGACCGGCACATCCAGTTGCCCGAGCAACTGCCGGAGCCGGTCGAGACGCTGCGGATGCTGGCTGGTGATCAGGGTGTTGGTGCGCTCGTCGACGCTGATCGCGCCCCAGGGCTCTTCTTCCGGGCCGGTTTCCAGCAGCGGCTGGAGCAATGCGGCAAGATCCTCCGCCCGTGCATGGTTGACCCGCAGCAGCGCCTGCTCGCGCAACCCGGAGAGCGGACGCCCGGAGTTCTCCAGCTCTGCCAGCGGCGCCACCCACAGCACATTGCCGTCCAGACGCTTGCCCAGCCCCTTGCTGCGCAACACCGTATCCAATGCCTGCTCCCAGGGCACCTCCTGCAAGCGCAGGGTGAGACTGCCGCGCACCTCGTCGCTGACCACCAGGTTGACGCCCACGAAGTCGGCCAGCACTTGTAGTACTGCCCTGACCTCGACGTCCTGGAAATTCAACGACAACGCTTGCCCCGCATGGCCGGCAGGTGCCGGAACCGCGCCGGCGAATGGTGCTGCCAGCAACAGGCAGAGCAGCCACCTTTTGAACATCCTGTTCAAGTCCTTCTCCTTGTTTATCCGTTGCCGAGCGTCAGCACCCTGGGGATAGCGGCGATACCCTCTGCCCCCAGCAGCAACTCGATACGCCCTTCCTCGACCAGCACCACCCGGGCATCCGCCAGATGGTCACCCTCGCGCAGCAGATGTACCGAATCGCCCAGGCTGACCAGTGCCGCCTGCCCGAAACGGTCTTGCAAATAGCCCACCATCCGCGCCTGATCCAGCCCCAGGGCAGCCACCCCCGCCGCCCAGGCCTCGGACACCTCGAATGGATTGCGCGCCTCGACCGGCGCTGCTGTCGCCTGCTCGACCACCATCTCCGGTTGCAGTACCCGATACGCCTGGAGCCGCAGTTGCAGGCGCAGGGTCCCGGGCTCATTCGCCTCCGCAGCGCTCAGTTGCAGCTCGTGCAGCGTCACCAGCTTGCCCAGCTTCGCGAGGCCGGCGATGAAACGCTTCAAGGCGCGGTACTCACCAAGCATCTGCAATTGCAGCGGCAACTCGATACGGTTGGCGCCCGCGTGCGGATCCAGCACCGAGACCTGCTCGAAGGACAGCTCCGCCCCCAACTGGCCAAGGCCCTGCAACAGACTCGCCAGGCCATCATCGTCGAACAGTTCGCGGTGGCTGCGCAGCAGGTCGGCTTGCAGCCGGGCAACCTGCGCTTGCTGGGCCGCCTGCGATTCCACCTCGGCGGATTGCACCCGCCATTGCTGTTGCAACTCATCATGCAGGGCCCCTTCCCGGCTGATCGAGTCGAGCAGACCACGCCCCATGAAGCCGAAGGCCAATGCCGGGACCAGCAGCAGACACCCCGTCAGCAGAGCGCCCTTCGCCCACCACGGCCAGCGCAGCAGCGCGCGCCAGTCCAGCATGTCGTCGATCAGCGAAAGATTCATGGCGACTCCGGGGAACGCAGGCTGACCACAAGCCGAAAGCGCTCGCCTGATGGAGAGGACACCAGTTCTTGTAAATCCGGCGCCCCCAACCCGGACGACTGCTGCAGATTGCGCAACAACTGGGCCACCTCGGCACCGCTGCGCGCCAGCCCGGACAGTCGCAACTCACCGTCCGCCAGGTGCAGTTCGCTCAGCCGGGCGCCTGCCGGAACGATCTCCATCAAGCGAAAAAGCAGATCGCCACTCGCCCACTGCTGCCGTCGCAATGCCTGCAACTCGTCCCACTGCGCCTGCAAGTCGGCGAAACGGCTGCGCAAGTCCGCAACCTGTTCAAGGCCATCGGCGAGCCCGGCGATACGCTCATCCAGCCGGGCATTGGCCTCGCCACTCCGGTCAAGATGCTGATTCAGCAGGCCGATCCCCAGCAGCGACAGCAATGCTCCCAGCAGCAGGCTGCCGAACAGCAGCCCCTGCCAATAGCGAATCGCTCGCCGCCTGCGCCATTCGCGCCACGGCAGCAGATTGACCCCGGCCATCAGTCGTAACCCCGCAGGGCCAGTCCGCACGCGACACCAAGCAGGGGCGCGGCCAGCTTCAGCCCCTCGTGGTCGCGCTGTGGCGGCAACAGCCCTGCCAGAGGATCGAGGGCCCGGGTGACGACACCCAGGCGTTGCTGCAGTTGCTCGGCGAGCCCTTGCCAACCGGCCTCGGCGCCGGCCAGCCAGAGCCGATCCGGCATCGAGCCGGGCTCGCGCAACAGGCACTGGTCGACGAACTCCACCAGGCTTTCGAGACGCGGCTCCTTCGGCAACTGGTGCTCGCTGAACAACAGCGCCCCGTCAGCGCGAAAGCCATGAAACACCCAGCCATCCGCTTCCAGCAGCAATACTGCGGACAGTCCCGGTGCCTGTCGGGCCAGCACCCGTTGCCAGGCATGACTGTCGATATCGACGATCCGCGCACGCATCCCGGCCAGGTCCATGACCTGTTCCAGGCTGTCCAGCCACTCCTGGCGACAAGCGGTGAAGGCGACATTGAGCATGCCCGGAGTACCGGACACGACCCGATAGTCCAGGGCCGCCTCTTCCACCGAAAAGGGGATGAACTGCTCGGCCTCGTCCCGCAGCCGCTCGTCGATTTCCTCGTCATCCAGCCCTGGGGGCATTGCCACCGCATGCTGGATCACCGCGGCGGCCGGCACCGCCAGCACAGCCTCGCGAACACTGGCAGCGCTGTGCACCAGCGCCCGGCCCAAAGCCTCGGCCACCACCTCATGAGCGACCACCCGACCGTCCTGCAAGGCTCTGGACGGCAGTGGCTCGACCGCCCAACCACGCAGCGCCAGGCCACGCGGTCGGCGCTCCAGTTGCAGCAATCTGACGGCACCGGAGGCGATTTCCACCCCCAGCAGTGAACCGGCATCCCGGCTTGTGCGTCCAAACATCCTGTTTTCCTCGTTCCGTCCTGAAAAAAGGCAGCAAGCCGCCGTCCTGGCGACGGTGGCAGCCATGCCACCTTGACACCCGGTGCAAATCACGCGTGGAAGTGAAAATTGCTTATAATGCGCAGCGTTTTTCCGGCCCGACGGGCCCTGCGCTCAACCCAAAACTCCTACTGGACACCCCAAAGCCTTGATACGCCTGCTGAAGTTCTTCTGGTGGTCTTTCGTCGCAGTCATTTGCGCAGCCGTCCTCGGTCTGAGCGGCGCGTTTCTGTATCTTAGTCCCAGCCTCCCGTCGGTCGAGGCGCTGCGAAGCATCCAGTTGCAGATACCGCTGAGGGTCTACAGCAGTGACGGCAAGCTGATCGCCGAGTTTGGCGAAATGCGGCGGTCTCCAATCCGTTTCGCGGATATTCCCCCACACTTCATTCAGGCATTGCTGTCAGCCGAGGACGACAATTTCCTCAATCACTACGGTGTCGACCCCAGCAGCCTGATGCGCGCCGCCACGCAACTGCTCAAGTCCGGGCATATCCAGACCGGCGGCAGCACCATCACCATGCAGGTGGCGAAGAACTTCTTCCTGACCAGCGAACGCAGCTTCTCGCGCAAGACCAACGAGATCCTCCTGGCCCTGCAGATCGAACGCGAGCTGACCAAGGACGAGATCCTCGAGCTGTACGTCAACAAGATCTACCTGGGTAACCGCGCCTACGGCATCGAGGCGGCGGCACAGGTGTACTACGGCAAGTCGATCCGTGATATCAGCCTGGCGCAAATGGCGATGATCGCCGGCCTGCCCAAGGCGCCGTCGCGCTTCAACCCGCTGGCCAACCCGGCCCGGGCCAAGGAGCGCCGCGACTGGATCCTCGGGCGCATGTACAAGCTGGGCAAGATCGACGAGGCCAGCTACCAGGCCGCTCTCGCCGAGCCGCTGAATGCCAGCTACCACGTGCCGACGCCGGAAGTGAACGCGCCGTACATCGCCGAAATGGCTCGCGCCGAGATGGTCGGTCGCTATGGCAGCGATGCCTACACCGAAGGCTTCCGCGTGACTACGACGGTTCCGAGCAACCTGCAGGAAATCGCCAACAAGGCGGTGCTCGACGGCCTCACCGAATACGACCAGCGCCACGGCTACCGCGGCCCTGAATCGCGCCTGCCGGGCAAGACCCGCGCGGCCTGGCTGCAGGAACTGGCCAAGCAGCGCACCCTGGGCGGCCTGGAACCGGCCATCGTCACCCAGGTCGACAAGAGCGGCCTGCGCGTGCTGACCCGCAGCGGCGAAGACGCCAGCGTCGCCTGGGACACCATGAAGTGGGCCCGCCCCTTCCTCAACACCAACAGCCAGGGGCGCGCTCCGCAGCAGGCCAGCGATGTGGCGCAGGTCGGCGACCTGATCCGGCTGCGACGCAAGGATGACGGCAGTCTGGCCTTCAGCCAGGTACCGGGAGCGCAGAGCGCACTGGTGACCCTCGACCCGAACACCGGGGCGATCCGCGCCCTGGTCGGCGGCTTCTCCTTCGAACAGAGCAACTACAACCGCGCCACCCAGGCCAAGCGCCAGCCGGGCTCGAGCTTCAAGCCGTTCGTCTACAGTGCCGCGCTGGACAACGGCTACACCGCCGCCAGCCTGGTCAACGATGCGCCGATCGTGTTCGTCGACGAGTACCTGGACAAGGTCTGGCGGCCGAAGAACGACACCAACACCTTCCTCGGCCCGATCCGCATGCGCGAGGCGCTGTACAAGTCGCGCAACCTGGTGTCGATCCGCCTGCTGCAAAGCATGGGCGTGGACAGCACCATCGACTACATCGCCAGGTTCGGCTTCAACAAGCAGGACCTGCCGCGCAACCTGTCCCTGGCACTGGGCACCGCGACCCTGACGCCGATGGAGATCGCCACCGGCTGGAGCGCCTTCGCCAACGGCGGCTACAAGATCAATCCGTACCTGATCGAGCGCATCGAGAGCCGTAACGGCGAGACCCTGTTCACCGCCAACCCGCCGCGCACGCCGACCGGCCACGAGGCCCAGGGTGGTATCGCCGCGCCGCAGGAGCAGCCGATCACCATCGACGGTCAGCAGGCAGCTGCGACGCAGCCCCAGGCCCCGGTCATCGCCGAGCGCATCATCGACGGGCGGACCAGCTACATCCTCACCAGCATGCTGGAAGACGTGATCAAGCGCGGTACCGGCCGCCGGGCCATGGCCCTGGGCCGCAATGACCTGGCGGGCAAGACCGGGACCACCAACGAATCCAAGGACGCCTGGTTCTCCGGCTACAACGCCGACTACGTGACCACGGTGTGGACCGGCTTCGACCAGCCCGAGACTCTGGGCCGCCGCGAGTACGGCGGTACCGTGTCGCTGCCGACCTGGATGAACTTCATGGGTGCGGCACTCAAGGACAAGCCGGAGCACCGCTTGCCGGAGCCGGAAGGCATCCTCAGCCTGCGCATCGATCCGGTCAGCGGCCGTGCGGCCACGCCGAGCACGCCGAATGCCTACTTCGAACTGTTCAAGGCCGAGGACACGCCGCCTTCGGTGAACGAGATGGGCAATGGCGCAGCGCCTGGCAGCCCGCTGCCAGCGGATGAGGCGGCGCCGATGGATCTGTTCTGATCCAGAGACTTGCACCGGGAGTGCCGGCCTCATCGCCGGCAACGCCGGCTCCCACAGGGTTCTAGGCCAGCCACAGGCCCCTGTGGGCTGGCTTGCCAGCGATAGGCATGGGTATCTACACAACTTCAGATCAAACACGAAACGACAGGGTCCCGCGTACCTGTGGGAGCGGATTTATCCGCGATCGGCGGCGAAGCCGTCGTAAAACCTGAGTTCCAGGTCTTTCTGACACACCGATAGCACCGGTTTTATGGCCGCTTCGCGCCCAATCGTGGCGGTCCGGCGTTCCGGTAAATCCGCTCCTACAGGGACCGCGTTGAACATGGCAGAGATGTGTAGATACCCATGCAGCGATAGAGCCCTGAAGAACACCATAAAAAGCCCCGCCCAATAAAAAAGCCCCGACTCTCACGAGCCGGGGCTTTTTAGTGTTGCTTCAGCGGATCAGCCGTTGAACACTTCATCCACGCTGTTCAGCGGGTAGTGCTTCGGATACGGCAGGGTCGCTACGCCGGATTCGATGGCGGCCTTGGCCACGGCATCGGAAACCACGTTCAGCAGGCGTGGGTCCAGCGGCTTCGGAATGATGTAGCCACGGCCGTATTCCAGCGCGTCGACGCCGTAGGCCTCGCAGACTTCCTTGGGAACCGGCAGCTTGGCCAGGTCTTTCAGGGCGTTGGCGGCGGCGATCTTCATTTCTTCGTTGATGCGCTTGGCGCGAACGTCCAGGGCACCACGGAAGATGAACGGGAAGCCCAGTACGTTGTTGACCTGGTTCGGGTAGTCGGAACGACCGGTAGCCATGATCACGTCGCTGCGAGTGGCGTGAGCCAGCTCTGGCGAGATTTCCGGATCAGGGTTGGAGCAGGCGAACACGATCGGGTTGGCGGCCATGGAGTTCAGGCCTTCAGCGCTCAGCAGGTTCGGGCCGGACAGACCGACGAACACGTCGGCACCGTCCAGGGCGTCGGCCAGGGTGCGCTTGTCGGTAGCGTGGGCGAACACAGCCTTGTACTGGTTCAGGTCGTCACGGCCAGCGTGGATCACGCCGGAACGGTCGATCATGAAGATGTTTTCGACCTTGGCACCCATGCTCACCAGCAGCTTCATGCAGGAGATGGCTGCGGCGCCAGCGCCCAGGCAGACGATCTTGGCGTCGCCGAGGGTTTTGCCAGCGATTTCCAGGGCGTTGATCATGCCGGCGGCGGTAACGATCGCGGTACCGTGCTGGTCATCGTGGAAGACCGGGATGTCGCACTGTTCGATCAGGGCGCGCTCGATCTCAAAGCACTCAGGCGCCTTGATGTCTTCCAGGTTGATGCCACCGAAGGTGATGGAGATACGCTTGACGGTGTCGATGAAGGCCTGTGGGCTTTCCGAGTCGACTTCGATGTCGAATACGTCGATACCGGCGAAGCGCTTGAACAGAACACCCTTGCCTTCCATGACCGGCTTGGACGCCAGTGGGCCGAGGTTACCCAGGCCAAGAATGGCGGTACCGTCGGAGATCACTGCGACCAGGTTGCCCTTGCCGGTGTATTGGTATGCCAGCTCAGGATCGCGACCAATTTCACGCACCGGCTCGGCGACGCCCGGGCTGTAGGCCAGCGCCAGGTCACGTGCGGTTGCGGTTGGTTTGGTGAGCTCGACGCTCAGTTTCCCCGGACGAGGCTGAGCATGATATTCGAGAGCGGCAGTTTTCAGGTCTGACATGGTGGGCATTCCGCTTGTTTACTGTTCTGACGGACCGCCGAGGATACGCAAAGAGCAATGGGCCGACAAGACTGCCCGGTCACTTGTGTCAAGGCCTTTAACCTACGACTTTCAGCCAAGACCCGCGTAGTTCAAGGCTTTCAGTGTGTACAATCGACAATAAAAAATGTTCACAATTTTTTAGCTGTCGACCTTCTCCAGCATGCTCGTGTCGGTAAGCGTCAGCAACCAGCGTTTTTCACCGGGTTTCAGCGCAGATTGGCGAGAACGATCCAGCACCCAGCCACGTACTTCGATGCGGCGCGCCTTGAGACCGGAGGTAAAGGAAGGCGAAAACCCGCGCTGCAACCTTGCCGGCACCTGAACCACCAGGGAGCCGTCAAGTTCGATGCGGATGCCGCCGCGATTGCGCTGGATAGCGCTGACCCTGCCGCTGACCAGAGCAAACCCGGGACGGCGCAGATCCCGCGCCGCCGGCACCCGCGAACTGCTCCAGAGACCTAGCCTGGCCTTGCGTGCAGCCCTTTCGGCCTGGCGCTGACACGCCACCAGGCTGACGTTCGGCGCCACCGCCACGCGATAGCCCAGCCCTTCGCGCAACAGTCGGGCCGACAGATTGTCGCCAGAGCGCCCGTACACCTGGGCCAGGGTGCGGCCGTATCTGTCGTGGCTTTCACGGCCGATGCGCAAGCCGACACGCCCGCCATTCTCCCGAACCAGCGCCGCCAGCCGCCGACGGGCGGTCTCGGCCAGAGGCTCGCTGCGCTTGCCACGGCGCCCGATTTCCGGGGTGTTGATGCCAATCAGGCGAACACTGCGACCGTCGACGAGGCGCAAGGTGTCGCCATCCACCACATGCTGCACCTTCACCGTGGTGAGCCCGCTGGGTACCGGGCAGAAGGCTTGCGCCGGCAGGTGCCAAATCGCGGCCATAAAAAAAGCGCCCACAAGGGACGCTTTCTTCAGCAACGCGGGTAAACCCACGCGCAAACTTACTTCTTGGCGCCGAACATGCCGAAACGGTCGGCGAACTTCTGTACGCGGCCGCCGGTGTCCAGGACTTTCTGCTTACCGGTGTAGAACGGGTGGCATTCGTTGCACACGTCGATCGGCATCGGCTTGGCGAAAGTGGAACGGGTTTCGAACTTGTTGCCGCAGGAGCAGGTCACTGCGACTACTTCGTAATTCGGGTGAACATCAGGTTTCATGGTGAAACTCCTCGACTGACGTGCCGCCACCCAACACCATTGTTGAATACCGCACGTAATTAGGCGGCGAATAATACCAGAGGCGAGCATCAACGCAAGTTGTCGCTCGCACCGACCGTCGTCTGCTAGGCTCGCCGGCACCTGGAATCATCCCTACAGAGAAAACTGCGCGTGTCCGACGTCATCCTTCGCCTTGCCCTGCCTTCGCCCCTGCGCCGGCTGTTCGACTACAGGGCCACCGCGAGCATGGCCCGCCAGGCGCTGACACCGGGCATGCGCGTGCGCGTGCCATTCGGCCGTCGGGAGATGATCGGCATCCTCGTGGAGGTGGCCGAACACAGTGAAGTCCCGGCGGACAAGCTGAAGCCGGCGATCGCCCTGCTCGACCCGGTGTCGCCACTGCCGGCGGCGCTGTTCAAGCTGTGCCTGTGGACGGCCCAGTACTACCAGCACAGCCTCGGCGACACCCTGAGCTGGGCGCTGCCGGTGCTGCTGCGCCAGGGCGAACCGGCCGAAGCGCGCCAGGAGCGCTTCTGGCAGATTGCGCCGAACGCGCGCTTCGACGACCCACGCATCGCCCGCGCACCGCGCCAGCGCGAAGCCCTGGCCACCCTGGCCCAGCATCCCCATGGCGTGGCCCACGGCCTGCTCGGCAAGCTCGGCTTGAGCAAAGACAGCCTCGACCTGCTGCTGGCCAAGGAGCTGGTGCAGGTGGAGGTCCGCCGCCACGCCCCGCAAGCGCGCCACGAACACTGGCTGGCGCAACCAGAACTGCCACTCAACGATGAACAGCGCGCTGCCTTCCATGCCGTGCGCGCCGGTTTTGGTGCGTTCCATGCCTTTCTGCTGGCCGGGGTCACCGGCAGCGGCAAGACCGAGGTCTACCTGCAACTGATCCGCGAAACCCTCGAAGCCGGCAAGCAGGCGCTGATCCTGATCCCGGAGATCAATCTCGGCCCGCAGACCCTGGCTCGCTTCGAGCAGCGCTTCAATGCGCGCATCGCCTTGCTGCATTCCGCAGTCAACGATCGCGAGCGCCTCGACGCCTGGCTCGCTGCCCGCGATGGCGAGGCCGATATCATCATCGGCACCCGTTCGGCGCTGTTCACGCCGATGAAGAACCCGGGCCTGATCATCATCGACGAGGAACACGACGGCTCCTATAAACAGCAGGAAGGCTTGCGCTATCACGCTCGCGACCTGGCCCTGGTGCGCGCGCGGCAAGAGAACATCCCGATTCTGCTGGGCTCGGCGACACCCTCCCTGGAAAGCCTGCACAACGCCCATTCCGGCCGCTATGGCCTGCTGCGCCTCAATCACCGCGCCGGTGGCGCCCAAGCCCCGCGCTTCCTGCGCCTGGACGTGAAAAGTCGGCCCCTGGACAGCGGTATCAGCGGCCCGATGCAACAGGCCATCGGCCAGACCCTCGCCGCCGGTCAGCAGGTACTGGTATTCCTCAACCGCCGCGGCTTCGCCCCCACCCTGCTCTGCCACGATTGCGGCTGGCTGTCCGAATGCCCGCGCTGCGACGCGCGGATGACCGTGCACCAGCGCTCTGGCGAGCTGCGCTGCCATCACTGCGGCTATGACGAACGCACGCCGCGCCAGTGCCCGCAGTGCAACCATGTCGACCTGCGCCCGGTCGGCGCCGGCACCGAGCGCGCCGAGGAGCGCCTGAGCATCCTGTTCCCGGACTATCCGGTGCTGCGCGTGGACCGCGACAGCACCTCGCGCAAGGACGCGATGAACCAGTTGTTCGCCACCATCCAGCGCGGCCAACCGTGCATTCTGGTAGGCACGCAGATGCTCGCCAAGGGCCACCATTTCCCGCGGGTGACCCTGGTGGCCATCCTCGATGCCGATGGCGGGCTGTTCTCCGGCGACTTCCGCGCCAGCGAACGCATGGCCCAACTGATCGTCCAGGTTGCCGGCCGCGCCGGACGCGCCGAGGAGCCAGGCAAGGTGATCATCCAGACCCACCTGGCCGACCATCCTTTATTGGTGCAGCTCACCGAACAGGGTTACTTCGCCTTCGCCGAGCAGGCCCTGAGCGAGCGCCGCGCCGCCGGCCTGCCGCCCTTCGCCCACCTCGCCCTGCTGCGCGCCGAGGCGCACAAGCCGGGCCAGGCGGAAAGTTTTCTCGACGAAGCCTGCTCGGCCGCCGAACGATTGCTCGCCGAACAGGGTCTGCATGGCATCGAATTGCTCGGCCCGGTACCGGCACCGATGGAACGCCGCGCCGGACGCTTCCGCGCCCAACTGCTCTTGCAGGCCAATGCGCGTGCGCCGCTGCACCGGCTGATCGCCGCGTGGCTGCTAGTGTTGGAGGGGCTGCCCAGCGGTCGCCAGGTGCGCTGGTCCCTCGATGTGGACCCGGTGGACCTGTACTGACCCCGGCCCCAAAAGGTTGGCAACCCGCGCCCGGCAACGGATAATGCCCAGTTTTTCCACCTGCGCCTCGAAGCGCCACCGCGCTTGCGGTCGAAAGAGAATCCCATGAAAGACACCATTCGCCAGCTCATCCAGCAAGCCCTGACCCAACTCACCGCCGACGGTGTGCTGCCTGAAGGGCTGGCGCCGGCGATCCAGGTGGAGAACGCCCGGGACAAGACCCACGGCGATTTCGCCAGCAACATCGCCATGATGCTGGCCAAGCCGGCTGGCCTGAAGCCACGCGACCTGGCCGAGAAGATCATCGCCGCACTGCCGGCCGACCCGCAGGTGAGCAAGGTCGAGATCGCCGGCCCGGGCTTCCTCAACTTCTTCCAGAACACCCAGGCCCTGGCCTCGCGCCTGGATGCCGCCCTGGCCGACGCCAAGCTCGGCGTGCACAAGGCCGGTGCCGCGCAGAAGGTGGTCATCGACCTGTCCGCGCCGAACCTGGCCAAGGAAATGCACGTCGGCCACCTGCGCTCGACCATCATCGGTGACGCCGTGGCGCGGGTCCTGGAGTTCCTCGGCGACGAAGTGATCCGACAGAACCACGTCGGCGACTGGGGCACCCAGTTCGGCATGCTGCTGGCCTACCTGGAAGAGAACCCGATCACCAGCGACGAGCTGTCCGACCTGGAGAACTTCTACCGCGCGGCGAAGAAGCGCTTCGACGAATCCACCGAGTTCGCCGACCGCGCCCGCGGCCTGGTGGTCAAGCTGCAGGCCGGCGATGCCGAGTGCATGACCCTGTGGACCCGCTTCAAGGACATCTCGCTGTCGCACTGCCAGAAGACCTACGAACTGCTCAACGTCAAGCTGACCATGGCCGACGTCATGGGCGAGAGCGCCTACAACGACGACCTGGCCAACGTGGTCAGCGACCTCAAGGCCAAGGGCCTGCTGGTCGAGAGCAACGGCGCCCAGTGCGTGTTCCTCGAAGAATTCAAGACCGCCGACGGCGAGCCGCTGCCGGTGATCGTACAGAAGGCCGATGGCGGCTATCTCTACGCCACCACCGACCTGGCTGCCGTGCGCTACCGCAGCAACGTGCTGCATGCCGACCGCGCCCTGTACTTCGTCGACCAGCGCCAGGCCCTGCACTTCCAGCAAGTGTTCGAGGTAGCCCGTCGTGCCGGCTTCATCACTCACCCGATGCAGACCGAGCACATGGGCTTCGGCACCATGAACGGCGCCGACGGCCGTCCGTTCAAGACCCGCGATGGCGGCACCGTGAAGCTGATCGACCTGCTGACCGAAGCCAAGGAACGCGCCTATACGCTGGTGAAAGAAAAGAACCCGGAGCTGCCGGAAGACGACCTGCGCGCCATCGCCAAGGTGGTGGGCATCGGCGCGGTGAAATACGCCGACCTGTCCAAGCACCGCACCAGCGACTACAGCTTCAACTTCGACCTGATGCTCAACTTCGAAGGCAACACCGCGCCTTACCTGCTCTACGCCTACACCCGCGTTGCCGGCGTGTTCCGCAAGCTGGGCAAGGACTTCAGCGAAGTCGACGGCCAGATCGTCCTGCAAGCCCAGCAGGAACAGGACCTGGCCGCGCGCCTGGCGCAGTTCGCCGAGATCCTCAACAACGTCGCCGAAAAAGGCACCCCGCACATCCTGTGCAGCTACCTGTACGACGTTGCCGGCCTGTTCTCCAGCTTCTACGAAAACTGCCCGATCCTCGCCGCGGACACCCCGGAACAACAGCAAAGCCGCCTGCGCCTGGCTGCCCTGACCGGCCGCACCCTGAAACAGGGCCTGGAACTGCTGGGCCTGGAAACCCTGGAGCGCATGTAAGTTGGCTGCCAAGAAAAAACCTGCTCCCAAGCGCGGCGCCAGCCGCAACCAGCCCGCGGCCAAGGCGCCGATTCCGGGCTGGATGTGGCTGGCGGCCGGCCTCACCATCGGTGCCTTCATCGTCTTTCTGATGAAGCTGGAACCGGGTCGCGAGGACGTGAAACGGGAAAAACCGGAGCAGCAGAAGGCCGAGAAGATCGCCGAGGCAAACAAGACGCCGCCCAGCCCGCAGCAACCGGTGAAGCCGAAATACGACTTCTACACCCTGCTACCGGAATCGGAGGTGATCGTGCCGCCGGAAGCCGTACCGGAGAAAACCCCGCCGGTACCGGCGCAGCCTCCGGTGACCCCGGCAGAAGCGGCGAAGATCGACACCGCCCGTGCCCAGGCCGCGCTCAACGGCGAAGTCCCGCCACCCGCGCCACCAGTGATCAAGCCGGCCGCCACCACGCAGTTCTATCTGCAGGCCGGCTCGTTCCGCAAACAGGCGGATGCGGACAAGGTCCGGGCACAGATCATCCTGCTCGGTCAGTCGGTGCAGGTGGAGTCCGGTACGGTGAAGGAAGAGACCTGGTACCGGGTGCTGGTCGGTCCGTTCAGCAACCGCGAACAGCTGACCGTGGCGCAGAAGCAACTGGCTGGCAGCGGTTTCAACAACCTGCTGTTGCAGCAACGCCAGACCCGTCAGTAACCCCCGCCGCAAATGAAAAGGCCCTGATGAGAATCAGGGCCTTTTTGCTTCAGTAGCGCTCTTGCGCGTTCTTCATCGAGATCTGCGTGTTCAGCGTCCAGAAGTCGTACAGCACTCCGACCACGAACAGACCGCCGGTGAACAGGTAGATCACGCCGGTGATCCACTTGCCCATGAACATCCGGTGTACCCCGAACACACCGAGGAAGGTCAGCAGCAGCCAGGTGACGCTGTAATTGATCGGACCATCGTGAAAACGCAGGTCGGCTTCACGGTCCATGGCCGGGATCAGGAACAGGTCGATGATCCAGCCGATGCCCAGCAATCCCAGGGTAAAGAACCAGATGGTGCCGGTGACAGGCTTGCCGTAGTAGAAGCGATGCGCCCCGAGAAAACCGAAGATCCACAGCAGGTAGCCAATGACCTTGCTGTGGGTATCGGGGCGTCCTGCATTTTGATAACCGTTCATTCATAGCCTCGACGGGTTAGGAAAAAAATATCTAAAAACGATGTGACTTTTTTGGAACTTACCGACGTATGACAGTTCCGAGACGACCAGCGGATCAGAAATTGACCAGAAAGCTGTTATAAAGTTGCGCGCCAACACCCATAAGAGCCTTGCCTAATGCATTCTTTTTTCAAGACATGGCTGACTATTTGCCTATTGATACCCCTGGCCGCCCACGCCACCAATCGTGAGCAACGTCTTCCCAACGGTTATGTTGGATACACCGCCAACGCCACCGCAGTCCGCTCGAACAAGAGTAGCTCCGGCAAGCTCCATGCTTCCCGCCGGGTCACCAATGCCGCTGCAAAGCAGGCCGTCGCACAGATGCCGGCGAGCCAGAGCAGCAACGTGCTCAGCCGCGCCGTCAACCAGTTGGGCACGCCCTATCGCTGGGGCGGCAGCACGCCGGGCAAGGGCTTCGACTGCAGCGGGCTGGTGAAGTACGCCTTCAACGACATCGACGATGTCGACCTGCCGCGCACCTCCAACGCCATGGCCAACGGCGACCATGGGGTCAAGGTCGCCCGCAGCGACCTCAAGCCGGGTGACCTGCTGTTCTTCAATATCCGCAGCCGCCGGGTCAACCATGTGGCTATCTACCTCGGCAACGATCGCTTCATCCATGCCCCGCGCACGGGCAAGAACGTGACCATCGATACGCTGAACAAGCCGTACTGGCAGAAGCACTACGTGGTGGCCAAGCGGGTGTTGCCGCAACAGCAACAGCAGTTGCGCCTGGCCAAGCGCTGATCCCCCGAAGCTTCTATCGTCTGGACCGACGCCATCGCCGGCAACGCCGGCTCCCACAGGTATCGAGTACACCGCCGAACCCTGTGGGAGCTGGCATTGCCAGCGATGAGGCCGTCTGTAGCACCTTGCCACCCGGCCTGACGCCATACCTCCCCAAACCCCGCCAAGCGGGTAGAATGCCCCGGACCCAAAAGCTGCTGGCATTCATTCCATGTCCACCATTGCCGACAACCTTTCCACCCTCGCCGCCCGCATCCAGGCCGCCGCCACCGCAGCCGGCCGTAACCCGGCGGATATCCAGCTGCTCGCCGTGAGCAAGACCAAGCCCGCCGACGCCGTGCGCGAAGCCTTCGCTGCCGGAGTCCGCGATGTCGGCGAGAACTATCTCCAGGAAGCCCTGGGCAAACAGGCCGAATTGACCGACCTGCCCTTGACCTGGCACTTCATCGGCCCCATTCAGTCGAACAAGACTCGCGCCATTGCCGAGCACTTCGACTGGGTACATTCGGTGGACCGACTGAAAATCGCACAACGCCTCTCGGAACAGCGCCCGGCGCACCTGGCGCCGCTGAACCTGTGCCTGCAGGTCAACGTCAGCGGCGAGGCCAGCAAGTCCGGCTGCACCGCAGAAGAACTGCCGGCCCTGGCCCAGGCCATTGCCGCACTGCCAAACGTGCGCCTGCGTGGCCTGATGGCGATTCCCGAGCCGACTGACGACCGCGCTGCCCAGGATGCCGCCTTCGCCCGCGTGCGCGAGCTGCAGGACAGCCTGGGACTCGGCCTCGACACCCTGTCCATGGGCATGAGCCATGACCTGGAAAGCGCCATCGCTCAGGGCGCGACCTGGGTCCGCATCGGCACCGCGCTGTTCGGCGCCCGCGACTACGGCCAGGCCTGATCCATGCTTCTTTCCTCTTCTTCTATCAAGGACCTGACATGAGCAAGACTCGTATTGCCTTTATCGGCGCCGGCAACATGGCCGCCAGCCTGATCGGCGGCCTGCGCGCCCAGGGCCTGGAAGCCGCGCAGATCCGCGCCAGCGACCCGGGCGCCGAGCAACGGGCGAAGATCCACGCCGAGTACGGCATCGCCATGTTCGAAAACAATGCCGACGCCATCGAAGGCGCCGACGTGGTGGTGCTGTCGGTCAAGCCGCAGGCAATGAAAGCCGTCTGCGAAGCCCTCAAGCCGAGCCTGAAACCGGGCCAGCTGGTGGTCTCGATCGCCGCCGGCATCACCTGCGCGAGCATGAACAACTGGCTCGGCGCCCAGCCGATCGTACGTTGCATGCCCAATACCCCGGCACTCCTGCGCCAGGGCGTCAGCGGCCTGTACGCTACCGGCGAAGTCAGCGCCGAACAGCGCCAGCAGGCCGAGCAACTGCTGTCGGCGGTGGGCATCGCCCTGTGGCTGGATAGCGAAGCCCAGCTGGACGCGGTTACCGCCGTCTCCGGCAGCGGCCCGGCGTATTTCTTCCTGCTGATCGAAGCCATGACCGCGGCCGGCGAGAAACTCGGCCTGCCCCGCGAGACCGCCTCGAAACTGACTCTGCAAACCGCTCTCGGCGCCGCCCATATGGCCGTGTCCAGCGATGTCGATGCCGCCGAGCTGCGCCGCCGCGTGACCTCGCCCAACGGCACCACGGAAGCGGCGATCAAGTCCTTCCAGGCTAACGGCTTCGAAGCCCTGGTCGAGAAGGCACTGGGTGCTGCGGCACATCGCTCGGCGGAAATGGCCGAACAACTGGGCAACTAAGGAGAAACAAATGAGTGGATTGTCCGGCGCCGCGATCTTCGTGGTGCAAACCCTGGTCAGCCTGTACCTGGCGGTGGTCCTGATGCGGTTCATCCTGCAGATGGTCCGTGCCGACTTCTATAACCCGCTGAGCCAGTTCGTGGTGCGCGCCACCCAGCCGCTGCTCAAACCCATTCGCCGCATCGTTCCGAGCATCGGCGGCCTCGACACCTCGTCCCTGCTGCTGGCCGTGGTACTCCAGGCGTTGCTGATGGCCCTCGTACTGATGCTGATCTATGGCACCTTCGGCGACATCCTCCACCTGCTGCTGTGGGCGATCTTGGGTGTCACCTCGCTGTTCCTGAAGATCTTCTGGTTCGCCATGATCATCATGGTGATCGTCTCCTGGGTTGCGCCCAACAGCCACAACCCGGCCGCCGAGCTGGCCTGGCAGATCAGCGAACCGGTGCTGGCACCCTTCCGCCGCATCGTGCCCAACCTGGGCGGCATGGACATCTCGCCGATCTTCGCTTTCATCGCGATCCAGCTGATCCAGTCGTTCCTGATGCCCAAGCTGGCCGAGTACGCCAGCATGCCTCCAGAGCTGTGGCGGATGATCTGAAGCCCCTCTTCCCCGGCGGCGAGCCTTTGCTTGCCGCTGGGGATGGCCCTCTTTAGACTGACGCGTCATTCACGCGTGAGCAGGGTCGATGTCCACTGTCCTTCCCGAAGATTCCGTCGGTCTGGTTACACCGCAAATTGCCCGGTTCGATGAACCGCTGGCCCTCGCCTGTGGCCGTTCGCTGGCCGCCTACGAACTGATCTACGAAACCTACGGCACGCTCAACAGCGCGGCCAGCAACGCCGTGCTGATCTGCCACGCGCTGTCCGGCCACCACCATGCCGCCGGCTATCACACGCCGGAAGACCGCAAGCCGGGCTGGTGGGACAGCTGCATCGGCCCGGGCAAGCCAATCGATACCAACCGCTTCTTCGTGGTCAGCCTGAACAACCTCGGCGGCTGCAACGGCAGCACCGGCCCGAGCAGCGTCAATCCGGCCACCGGCAAGCCCTACGGCGCCGACTTCCCGGTGCTGACCGTGGAAGACTGGGTGCACAGCCAGGCACGCCTGGCCGATCGCCTGGGCATCCAGCAGTGGGCGGCCGTGGTCGGCGGCAGCCTCGGCGGCATGCAGGCGCTGCAATGGACCATCACCTACCCGGACCGGGTGCGCCACTGCGTGGACATCGCCTCGGCGCCCAAGCTGTCGGCGCAGAACATCGCCTTCAACGAGGTGGCCCGCCAGGCCATTCTCACCGACCCGGAATTCCACGGCGGCTCGTTCCAGGACCAGGGCGTGATCCCCAAGCGCGGTCTGATGCTGGCGCGCATGGTCGGGCATATCACCTACCTGTCCGATGACTCCATGGGCGAGAAATTCGGCCGCGAGCTGAAGAGCGACAAGCTCAACTACGACTTCCACAGCGTCGAGTTCCAGGTCGAAAGCTACCTGCGCTACCAGGGCGAAGAATTCTCCGGACGTTTCGACGCCAACACCTACCTGCTGATGACCAAGGCGCTGGACTACTACGACCCGGCCGCCCGCCACGGCGGCGACCTGGCGGCGAGCCTGGCCCATGTCACGGCGGACTACTGCGTGATGTCGTTCACCACCGACTGGCGCTTCTCCCCGGCCCGCTCGCGGGAAATCGTCGACGCGCTGATCGCCGCACGCAAGAACGTCTGCTACCTGGACATCGACTCGCCCTACGGCCACGACGCCTTCCTGATCCCGACGCCGCGCTACATCCAGGGCTTCACCAACTACATGAAACGCATTGCCTGCTGAGGACCCCATGAGAGCCGATTTGGAAATCATCCAGGACTGGATCCCCGCCGGCAGCCGCGTCCTCGACCTGGGCTGCGGTAACGGCGAACTGCTGGCCTCGCTGCGCGACACCAAGCAGGTCACCGGCTATGGCCTGGAGATCGACGCCGACAACATCGCCGAGTGCGTGGCCAAGGGCGTCAACGTCATCGAGCAGGACCTCGACAAAGGCCTGGGCAACTTCGCCAGCAACAGTTTCGACGTGGTGGTCATGACCCAGGCCCTGCAGGCGGTCGAGTACCCGGACCGCATCCTCGACGAGATGCTGCGGGTAGGCCGCCAGTGCATCATCACCTTCCCCAACTTCGGCCACTGGCGCTGCCGATGGTATCTGGCGACCAAGGGTCGCATGCCGGTTTCCGACTTCATGCCGTATACCTGGTACAACACGCCGAACATCCACTTCTGCACCTTCGAGGACTTCGAGGCGCTGTGCAGCGAGCGTCGCGCCCAGGTGCTCAACCGCCTGGCGGTGGACAATCGTCACCGTAACGGATGGGGTGGGCGCCTGTGGCCTAATCTTCTAGGTGAAATCGGCATTTATCGCGTCAGCAGCCCCGGCCTGCAGGAGCACAAGGTCGCGGTGTAACCCATCGTCAACCCGGAGGATAGGATCATGCGTCGCTTAGCCCTGTTGTTGTTCAGCCTGTGCCTGGCCGTGCCGGCACTGGCCGCCGATGCCGCCAAGCCGGAGCGCAAGGAAGTGTTCGGCGACATCACCGTGCATTACAGCGTGTTCAACTCCACCTTCGTCCAGCCGGCCACGGCCCAGGCCGCCGGGCTGGTCCGCAGCAAGAACCAGGGCGTGATCAACATCACCGTGCTCAAGGGCGGCAAACCCGCCGTGGCCAATGTCAGCGGCACCGTTTCCGACCTGACCAGCCGGCAGAGCAACCTGTCGTTCAAGCAGGTCACCGATCAGGGCGCCGTGTACTACCTGGCCCAGTTCCCGGTAGAACAGGAAGAAAACCGCACCTTCGCGATCAGCGTCGGCTCCGGCGAGACCAATAACAGCTTCAGCTTCACTCAAACCGTATTCCCAGGCGAATGATGAATATCCAGCAACTCGTATTGGCCAGCCACAACGCCGGCAAACTCAAGGAACTGCAGGCCATGCTCGGTGACACCGTGCAACTGCGTTCCATCGGTGAATTCAGCAGCGTCGAGCCGGAAGAAACCGGCCTGTCGTTCGTCGAGAACGCCATCCTCAAGGCGCGTAATGCGGCACGCATCTCCGGCCTGCCGGCGCTGGCCGACGACTCGGGCCTGGCCGTGGACTTCCTCGGCGGCGCGCCGGGCATCTACTCCGCGCGCTATGCCGACGGCAAGGGTGATGCAGCGAACAACGCCAAGCTGCTCGAAGCGCTGAAGGACGTGCCGGAAGCCGAGCGCGGCGCCCAGTTCGTCTGCGTACTGGCCCTGGTGCGGCACGCCGACGATCCTCTGCCGATCCTCTGCGAAGGCCTGTGGCACGGGCGCATCCTCACCGAGGCCAGCGGCGAACACGGCTTCGGCTACGACCCGCTGTTCTGGGTACCGGAAACCAACTGCTCGAGCGCCGAACTGGCCCCGGCAGACAAGAACCAATTGAGTCACCGCGCCCGTGCAATGAGCCTGCTGCGTCAACGTCTGGGCCTGGCATGACCGAACAATCGCCGGCCCAGCCACTGCACATGGACGAGGCAGGCTTCACCACTCAAGCACCACGGGCGGCACTCCCGCAGCTACCGCCCCTGGCGCTGTACATCCATATCCCGTGGTGCGTGCGCAAATGCCCGTACTGCGACTTCAACTCCCACACCGCCAGCGCCAACCTGCCTGAAGAGGCCTATGTCGACGCCCTGCTGGCCGACCTCGACCAGGAACTGCCGGCAGTCTACGGCCGGCCGATCAGCACGATCTTCTTCGGCGGCGGTACCCCGAGCCTGTTCAGCGCCAGGGCCCTGGGCCGGCTGCTGGCCGGGGTCGAGCAGCGCATCCCGTTCGCCAGCGATATCGAGATCACCCTGGAAGCCAACCCCGGGACCTTCGAGCAGGAGAAGTTCAAGGCCTACCGCCAGTTGGGGATCAATCGCCTGTCGATCGGCATCCAGAGCTTCCAGCAGAGCAAGCTGGAGGCGCTTGGCCGTATCCACAATGGTGACGAGGCGATTCGTGCTGCGGACATGGCGCGCAATGCCGGGTTCGACAACTTCAACCTCGACCTGATGCACGGCCTGCCGGACCAGACCCTGGAAGAAGCCCTGGGCGACCTGCAACAGGCCATCGATCTCGGCCCGACCCACCTGTCCTGGTACCAGCTGACCCTGGAGCCGAACACGGTGTTCTGGAACCAGCCGCCGGAGCTGCCGGAGGACGACATCCTCTGGGATATCCAGGAGGCCGGACAGGCGCTGATGGCCCGCCACGGTTATCGCCAGTACGAGATCTCCGCCTATGCCCAGCCGGGCCGGTCGGCGCGACACAATCTGAATTACTGGAGCTTCGGTGACTTCATCGGCATCGGTGCCGGCGCCCACGGCAAGCTCAGCCACCCGGACGGACGCATCCTGCGTACCTGGAAGACCCGTCTGCCCAAGGACTACCTGAACCCGGACAAGGCCTTCAAGGCCGGAGAAAAGCTGCTGCCGGTGGACGAACTGCCGTTCGAGTTCCTGATGAACGCCCTGCGCCTGACTGAAGGTGTCGACGCGGCGCTATTCAGCCGCCGCACCGGGCTGCCGATAGAGCAACTGAAAGAGGCGCGTCGCGAGGCCGAACAAAAGGGGCTTTTGCAAGTCGAACCGACGCGGCTGGTCGCCACACCACGGGGCCAGCTGTTCCTCAACGACCTGTTGCAGTACTTCTTGACCTAAGGAAAGCGCATGGACCTGGTACTCGACCTGCTCTCGACCATCTCCCGCTGGAGCCGCAGCAACCTTTCGGAAATCTCGCTGGCGCTGGTGGGCTGCCTGCTGGTGCTGTTCGGCACGGATATCAAAAGCTGGGTAGAGGGCCGCCTCGGCAACCTGGCCGGCGCCCTGCGCGTGCCGTTCATGGCGCTGCTGGTGCTGATCGGCAGCGGCGCTGCGCTGATCTATGCCACCCCGTGGGTGGTGAGGGGATTGAGCCAGTTCAACAACTATGCGCTGGCCCCGGTGCTGCTGGTGGTGCTGGTGTTGATCGGCGTGGTGGCTGATAGGCGGGGGTAAGATTTGAGGGCCCTATCGCTGGCAACGCCAGCTCCCACAAGGTTCTCTGCCGACCACAAGATCTGTGTTCGACTCAGTCCCTGTGGGAGCTGGCATTGCCAGCGATAGGGCCCTCAGAATCGCCGGATCAATCAGCCAGCTTCTCGTACTTCAGATCCCACACCCCATGCCCCAGCCGCTCGCCGCGGCGTTCGAACTTGGTGATCGGGCGCTCTTCAGGACGCGGCACATAGGTGCCATCCGCCGCCTGGTTGCGGTAACCCGGCGCAGCATTCATCACTTCCAGCATGTACTCGGCATAGGGCTCCCAGTCGGTAGCCATATGGAACACGCCACCCACCTTCAGCTTGCGTCGCACCAGCTCGGCGAACTCCGGCTGGACGATACGACGCTTGTGGTGGCGGCTCTTGTGCCACGGATCGGGGAAGAACAGCATCAGGCGGTCCAGGCTGCCGTCGGCGACGCACTTGTTCAGCACCTCGATGGCATCGCAGTCATATACCCGCAGGTTCTTCAGGCCCTGGGTCAGCACGCCGTTGAGCAGCGCACCCACGCCCGGACGGTGCACTTCGACACCGATGAAGTCCTGCTCCGGAGCAGCGGCGGCCATCTCCAGCAGCGAGTGGCCCATGCCGAAACCGATTTCCAGGGTGCGCGGTGCCGAGCGGCCGAACACCTGGTCATAGTCCACCGGGCTGTCGGCCAGCTTGAGGATGTACAGCGGGCCGCCCTGCTCCAGGCCGCGTTGCTGGCCTTCGGTCATGCGCCCGGCGCGCATCACGAAACTCTTGATGCGGCGGTGCTGGCGCTCTTCGCCTTCTTCGTTGACAGGCGTTTCTTGCGATTCGGTCATCTGGGACTCTTACTTGATCAGGCCATCCAGCGGCGACGAGGCGCTGGCATAGAGTTTTTTCGGCATGCGCCCGGCGAGGTAGGCCATGCGACCGGCGATGATCGCGTGCTTCATCGCTTCGGCCATCATGATCGGCTGCTGGGCGTGGGCGATGGCCGAGTTCATCAGCACCGCTTCGCAACCCAGCTCCATGGCGATGGTGGCGTCGGAGGCAGTACCGACACCGGCATCCACCAGCACCGGGACCTTGGCTTCTTCGAGGATGATCTGCAGGTTGTACGGGTTGCAGATCCCCAGGCCGGTGCCGATCAGGCCGGCCAGCGGCATGACCGCGATGCAGCCGGCTTCGGCCAGCTGGCGGGCGATGATCGGGTCGTCGCTGGTGTAGACCATCACGTCGAAACCGTCCTTGACCAGCACTTCGGCGGCCTTGAGGGTCTCGATCACGTTGGGGAACAGGGTCTTCTGGTCGGCCAGGACTTCCAGCTTGACCAGGTTGTGGCCATCCAGCAGCTCACGGGCCAGGCGGCAGGTGCGCACGGCTTCGACCGCGTCATAGCAGCCGGCGGTGTTGGGCAGGATGGTGTAGCGGTCTGGCGGCAGTACGTCGAGCAGGTTCGGCTCGCCCGGGTTCTGGCCGATGTTGGTCCGGCGCACGGCGACGGTGACGATCTCGGCACCCGAAGCCTCGATGGCCAGGCGGGTTTCTTCCATGTCACGGTACTTGCCGGTGCCGACCAGCAGGCGCGACTGGAAGGTACGGCCGGCCAGGGTGAAGGGCTTGTCGCTACGAACGTTGCTCATCGTTGATCCTCTTGTGGGGGGAGGGACTTGCGGGTGGCCAACGGCTGCTTTCTAGCCGCCGCCAATGGCGTGGACCACCTCGACCTGGTCACCCTCGGCGAGAGCGGTGCTGTCGTGCTGGCTGCGCGGCACGATGTCCAGGTTCAGTTCGACCGCCACCCGGCGACCGGTCAGGTCGAGCCGGCCCAGCAGGGCCGCGACGCTCTCGCCGTCGGGCAATTCGTAAGGTTCACCGTTCAGTTGAATGCGCATGCGCACGGCCGCCATTGTTTTCAGGGGCCCGCATTCTAGCGCCGATCCGCGCCCGAACCCAAGGCCGGTCGACACCATTCGTCACGATTTTCGACCCGCGAGTCAGCCCATCCGCCAGGCCGCCAGGGCCAGGCACAGCCAGCCGCCAAGGAATGCCAGGCCGCCGATCGGGGTGATGATGCCGAGCTTGCCGATGCCGCTCAGGGTGAGGATGTACAGGCTGCCGGAGAACAGCAGGATGCCGACGACGAACAGGCTGCCGGCCCAGGAGGTCAGGCGGCCGGGCAGGTGCACGCTGAGGATGGCGACGCCGAACAGGGCCAGGGCGTGGATCAACTGGTAGGTGACGCCGGTGTGGAAGATCGCCAGGTACTCGGCGCTGAGGCGGGCCTTCAGGCCATGGGCAGCAAAAGCGCCGAGGGCGACGCCGGTGAAGCCGAAGAAGGCCGCGAGCAAGAGAAAGCTGCGAAGCATGCGAAGAACTCCTGAAAGACACGGGTCTGTATAATGGCCCGCTCATCCGCCGCGGCCAAGCCATCATCATGCTGTCACTCGTTCTCCGCCGCCTGTTTCGTGCAGCGCTCTGGTTCGCCGCTGGCAGCGTCGTGCTGGTGCTGATCTTCCGCTGGGTACCACCGCCGGGCACGGCGTTGATGGTGGAGCGCAAGGTCGAGTCGTGGATCGACGGCGAGCCTATCGACCTGCAGCGCGACTGGGAGCCGTGGGAGAAGATCTCCGATGACCTCAAGGTCGCGGTGATTGCCGGCGAGGACCAGAAGTTCGCCAGCCACTGGGGCTTCGACTTCACCGCCATCCAGGCCGCCCTGGCCCATAACGAGCGGGGCGGAACCATTCGCGGGGCCAGCACCTTGAGCCAGCAGGTGGCGAAGAACCAGTTTCTCTGGTCCGGCCGTAGCTGGCTGCGCAAGGGATTGGAGGTGTGGTTTACCGGGCTGATCGAGCTGCTGTGGTCGAAGGAGCGGATTCTCGAGGTCTACCTGAACAGTGCCGAGTGGGATGAAGGCGTGTTCGGCGCCCAGGCGGCGGCGCGGCATCACTTTGGCGTGGATGCGAGCCGGTTGACCCGGCAACAGGCCAGCCTGCTCGCGGCGGTATTGCCCAATCCGAGGAACTGGAGTGCCAGTCGGCCAAGCAGCTATGTGGCGCGGCGGGCCGGGTGGATTCGGCAGCAGATGAGCCAGTTGGGTGGGGATAGCTATCTGGAGCAGTTGAACACTTCGAGATAAACCACATCCTTGTGGGAGCGAGCTTGCTCGCGAACGGGCGCGCAGCGGCCGCAAATCCGGACAAACCAATCTGGGACCGCTGTCGCGGTCCTTCGCGAGCAAGCTCGCTCCCACAAGTGTTCTCAAATCCATAAATTGCGGCCAATAAAAAACCCGACCTTGCGAGTCGGGTTTTCTGTTTTCAGCTACCGGAGCGATCAAGCGGCGATCAGGGCTTTCACCTTGTTCATCGCATTCTTCTCCAGCTGACGAATGCGCTCCGCCGAGACACTGTACTTGGCCGCCAGGTCATGCAAGGTGGCCTTTTCCTCGGCCAGCCAGCGCTGGTAGAGGATGTCGCGGCTACGTTCGTCCAGGCCCTGCAGAGCTTCGTGCAGGTTGTTCGACGAGCTGTCGCTCCAATCGGCGTCTTCCAGTTGGCGAGCCGGGTCGTAGCGGTGGTCTTCCAGGTAGTTGGCCGGCGACTGGAAAGCACTGTCGTCGTCGGCTTCGGAGGCCGGGTCGAAGGCCATGTCCTGGCCGGTCAGGCGGCTTTCCATCTCGCGGACTTCCCGCGGCTCCACACCCAGGCTCTCAGCGACGCGATGAACTTCGTCGTTGTTCAGCCAGGCCAGACGTTTTTTCTGGCTGCGCAGGTTGAAGAACAGCTTGCGCTGGGCCTTGGTGGTCGCAACCTTGACGATGCGCCAGTTGCGCAGGATGAACTCGTGGATCTCGGCCTTGATCCAGTGCACCGCGAAGGACACCAGACGCACGCCCATTTCCGGGTTGAAGCGTTTTACCGCCTTCATCAGGCCTACGTTGCCTTCCTGGATCAGGTCGGCCTGGGCCAGCCCGTAGCCGGCGTAGCTGCGGGCGATATGTACAACGAAGCGCAGGTGCGCAAGCACCATTTGCCGAGCGGACTCAAGGTTCTGCTCATAGTAGAGACTCTCGGCCAGTTCACGCTCCTGCTCGGCGGTCAGCAGTGGAATGCTGTTCACCGTGTGCACGTAGGCCTCGAGGTTTGCACCCGGGACCAGGGCGTAAGCAGGTTGCAACGAAGTGGTCATACGAAAAAACCTCCGACTCACTGAACTCGTGCCCGTAGGCACTGCCAACATTGACCGGGAACCGCGAAACAAGTTCCCCAAAAACCCAACATAGTCAATACCAGCAAAAAGACACTATCGTGGCGCCAGCTCACTCAGGTGACGGGCCACCGCGATCCATGCACCGATATACCCTAACAGCACTGCACCAAGCAAGAGCGACAGACCATCGGCAGAGGGCACGCCAGCCAGGGCGAAATCGCTGCCATACAGTCCTGACAGGTCGACCACCGCGTCGTTCAGCCAGTTCAAGCCGAACGCCAGTACTCCCCAGGACAGGATCCCCGCACCAAAACCGTACAGCGCGCCCATATATAGGAAGGGGCGACGCACATAACTGTCGGTACCGCCAACCAGCTTGATCACTTCGATCTCGGTGCGACGGTTCTCGATATGCAGACGTATCGTGTTACCAATCACCAGCAACAGGGCCGACACCAGCAGCACCGTCAGGCCGAAGACGAAACGGTCACCCAGCTTGAGGATCGCCGCCAGACGCTCGACCCAGACCAGGTCGAGCTGGGCCTGCTCGACCCGTGGCAACTCCGACAAACGCTGGCGCAAGGCCTCCAGTGCCGGCTTGTCGACTTCGGCCGGGGTCACCACCACCACGCCAGGCAGCGGGTTTTCCGGCAGTTCGCGCAGTGCTTCGCCGAGACCGGACTGTTGCTGGAACTCGCTCAGTGCCTGCTCGCGGCTGACATATTCGGCATCAGCCACGCCCGGCAAGGCCTTGATCTGATCGCGCAGCCCCTCACCGTCACGGACGCTGGCATCCAGCTTCAGGTACACGGAAATCTGCGCGGCCCGCTGCCACGAACCACCAAGGCGCTCGATATTGCTGAGGATCAGCGACAAGCCCATGGGCAGGCTCAAGGCCACTGCCATCACCAGGCAGGTGAAGAAACTGCCGATCGGCTGCTTGCCCAGGCGGCGCAAGCTGTCCATCAGGCTGGAGCGATGACTTTCCAGCCAGGCGTGCAGCAGGGTGCGAAAATCCGGGCCGTCGTCTTCGTCGCCGCCCTTCTTTTTCTTCTCTGGCTGCGGATCGGCGGCCTTCGGCGCCACCCGCTCGGATACTTTGGGACTACGTGTCGCACTCATTGCCCGGCCTCCCCATCGCCGATCAGGCGACCGCGCTGCAGCGTCAGCATGCGATGGCGCATACGCGCGATCAGGGCCAAGTCGTGGCTGGCGATCAGCACGCTGGTGCCCAGGCGGTTGATATCTTCGAAAACACCCATGATCTCCGCAGCCAGGCGCGGGTCGAGGTTACCGGTAGGTTCGTCCGCCAGCAGCAGGGCCGGACGATGGACGATGGCGCGGGCAATACCGACGCGCTGCTGCTGGCCGGTGGACAGGTCGCCGGGGAACAACTGGGCCTTGTCCGACAGGGCCACGCGCTCCAGCGCCGAATCGACCCGCTTGGCGATCTCGACCTTGGACAGGCCGAGGATCTGCAGTGGCAAGGCGACGTTGTTGAACACGGTGCGATCGAACAGCAACTGGTGGTTCTGGAACACCACACCGATCTGCCGGCGCAGGAACGGAATCTGCGCATTGCTGATCTGGCCCAGGTCCTGCCCGGCCAGCAGCAGCTTGCCGCTGGTCGGTCGTTCCATCGCCAGCAACAGGCGCAGCAGGGTGCTCTTGCCGGCCCCGGAGTGACCGGTCACGAACAGAAATTCGCCCCGGCGCACCCGAAAACTCAGCTCATGCAGGCCAACGTGACCATTCGGATAGCGCTTGGCGACCTGTTCGAATCGGATCATGGATGCTCCTGCTCGGCAAACAGTGCTTTAACGAAGGGCTCCGCCTCGAACGGACGCAGATCGTCGATCCCTTCCCCTACGCCAATATAGCGAATGGGCAGGCCGAACTGCTTGGCCAGGGCGAAGATCACCCCGCCCTTGGCGGTGCCGTCCAGCTTGGTCAGGGCCAGGCCGGTCAGTTCGACGCTCTGGTTGAAATGCTTGGCCTGGTTGATGGCGTTCTGGCCGGTGCCGGCATCGAGGACCAGCAGGACCTCGTGCGGTGCATCAGCATCGAGCTTGCCGATGACCCGACGGACCTTCTTCAGCTCTTCCATCAGGTTGTCCTTGGTGTGCAGGCGACCGGCGGTATCGGCGATCAGCACATCGATGCCACGGGCCTTGGCGGCCTGCACGGCGTCGAAGATCACCGAGGCCGAATCGGCACCGGTGTGCTGGGCGATGACCGGGATGTGATTGCGCTCGCCCCACACCTGCAACTGCTCCACCGCCGCTGCGCGGAAGGTGTCACCGGCGGCCAGCATGACCTTCTTGCCTTCGAGCTGGAGCTTCTTCGCCAGCTTGCCGATGGTGGTGGTCTTGCCCGCACCGTTGACGCCGACCACGAGGATCACGAACGGCTTGTTCTGCGACTGGATGCGCAGCGGCTGCTCGACCGGCTTGAGCAGGCCGGCCAGCTCGTCCTGCAGGGATTTGTACAAGGCGTCGGCATCGGCCAGTTGCTTGCGCGCGACCTTCTGGGTCAGGTTCTGCACGATCAGCGAAGTAGCCTCTACGCCGACGTCGGCGGTCAGCAGGCGGGTTTCGATTTCATCGAGCAGGTCGTCGTCGATGGCCTTCTTGCCGAGGAACAGGCTGGCCATGCCCTCGCCAATGCTGGCGCTGGTCTTCGACAGGCCTTGCTTGAGACGGGCGAAGAAGCCGGTCTTGGCCTCTTCGACAGGAGCCGGGGCGGGGGCGGGGGCAGGAACCGGAGCTGCAATGACCGGCTCGGCCACGACAACCGGAGCGATCGGCGCAGGCTCGACCACCGGGGCAGGTTCGACGGCAGGTTGGGCGACAGCGACAGGCAGCTCGGGAATCGCCGGCGGCGCTACTGGTTCCAGGTCCGGAACCAGCGCAACCGGCTCTTCCGGCACCGGCAGGACCAGGCTGGATACCGGCGCAGCTGGCGGCTCGATAACAACCGGCGCTACCGGCTCGGGAGCGACCTGCGGGGCGACGGCGAGCGGCGCTTCCACGACTACCGCAGGCGCGGGTTCGGAAGGCTCTGGGGCTTGGGTTTCAGGCTGTTCGACAACAGGTTGCTGGGGCTTCTTGCGCAGCCAGCCGAACAGGCCTTTCTTTTCACCGGGCGCGCCCGGCGTTTTTTTGTCGTCGTTGGAACCAAACATGGAAGACGGCTATCTCAGGGTGGCGATGCGCCAGTGCGGCGCACTCGGAATTCTTTTGTAACGCAGAACAGACTCCTTTGAAGCCGGCTCGTTCGTGCGCGTCGTCTATTTTGTCGGGGGAGCCTTTGCGGCGACATCCTCGACAGGCATGGTCGCCAGGCAACCGGATCAGTATCCTAGCACCTCCTAGCCCGCCGACGCTAAGGCCAAGCGGGCAGCCCAACAGGTTGAATCATTGATGAATGCTCTAGCCCGCCGTGCCGCTGGCCTGCTGCTCGGCACGATCTGCATGCCCCTCGCGGCCTTCGCCGCCGACCCGCAACCCACCCATGAATTCATCCTCGACAACGGCCTGAAAGTGGTCGTGCGCGAAGACCATCGCGCCCCGGTGGTGGTGTCCCAGGTCTGGTACAAGGTCGGCTCCAGCTATGAAACCCCGGGCCAGACCGGCCTCTCCCACGCCCTCGAACACATGATGTTCAAGGGCAGCGAGAAACTCGGCCCCGGCGAGGCCTCGCGCATCCTGCGCGACCTCGGTGCCGAGGAAAACGCCTTCACCAGCGACGACTACACCGCCTACTACCAGGTGCTGGCCCGCGACCGCCTGAACGTCGCCCTGGAACTCGAAGCCGACCGCATGGCCAGCCTGCGCCTGCCGGCCGACGAGTTCAGCCGCGAAATCGAGGTGATCAAGGAAGAGCGCCGCCTGCGCACCGACGACAACCCCGGCGCCAAGGCCTTCGAGCTGTTCAAGGCGATGGCCTACCCGGCCAGCGGCTACCACACCCCGACCATCGGCTGGATGGCCGACCTGCAGCGCATGAAGGTCGAGGAACTGCGCCACTGGTACGAATCCTGGTACGCACCGAACAACGCCACCCTGGTGGTAGTAGGCGACGTCACCGTGGACGAAGTGCGCAAGCTGGCCGAACGCTGGTTCGCCAAGATCCCCAAACGCACCCTGCCACCGAGCAAGCTGCCGCTGGAACTGGCCGAGCCGGGCCTGCGCCAGCTCACCGTGCATGTGCGCACCCAGTTGCCGAGCCTGATCTTCGGCTTCAACGTACCGGGCCTGGCCACCGCCAAGAACCCGCGAGAAGTCCACGCCCTGCGCCTGATCTCCGCCCTGCTCGACGGCGGCTACAGCGCACGCATGGCCAGCCGCCTGGAGCGCGGCGAAGAACTGGTGGCCGGCGCTTCCAGCCGCTACGACCCGTTCGCCCGCGGCGACAGCCTGTTCGTGCTCTCGGCCACGCCGAACACCCAGAAGAAAAAGACCCTGGCCGAAGTGGAAGCCGGTATCTGGAAACTCCTGGATGAGCTGAAAACCACGCCGCCAAGCGCCGAGGAACTGGAACGCGTGCGCGCCCAGGTCATCGCCGGCCTGGTCTACGACCGCGACTCCATCAGCAGCCAGGCCACCACCATCGGCCAACTGGAGACCGTCGGCCTGTCGTGGAAACTGATCGACAACGAACTGGACGAACTGAAGAGCGTGACCCCGGCGGATATCCAGAACGCCGCGCGCACCTACTTCACCCGTGAACGCCTGAGCGTTGCCCATGTACTGCCCGAGGAGCCGGCGAAATGATCCTGCCGTCCACCCGCTTGTTCGCTGCCACTGTCCTGGCCTTCGCCCTCGTCGGCCCGCTGCACGCCGCCGAGACCAAGCCCGCCAACACCCTGCAGTCCCTCGCCGAACTGGAAGGCAAGGCGCCGCCAAGCCACCGCACCCTGAACATCCAGACCTGGAACACCGCCGAAGGCGCCCGCGTGCTGTTCGTCGAGGCCCACGAGCTGCCGATGTTCGACCTGCGCCTGACCTTCGCCGCCGGCAGCAGCCATGACGACAACCTGCCCGGTGTCGCCTCGCTGACCAACGCCATGCTCAACGAAGGCGTGGCCGGCAAGGACGTCAACGCCATCGCCCAGGGCTTCGAGGGCCTCGGCGCGGACTTCGGCAACGGCGCCTACCGCGACATGGCAGTGGCCTCGCTGCGCAGCCTGAGCGTTGCCGACAAGCGCGAGCCGGCGCTGAAACTGTTCGCCGAAGTGGTCGGCAAGCCGACCTTCCCCGCCGACGCCATGGCCCGGATCAAGAACCAGATCCTCGCCGGCTTCGAATACCAGAAGCAGAACCCCGGCAAGCTGGCCAGCCTGCAACTGTTCGAACGCCTGTATGGCAAGCACCCGTATGGTCACCCGGCCGACGGCACCGCCGAGAGCATCCCGCCGATCACCGTCGAACAGCTGCGCGCCTTCCACGCCAAGGCCTATGCCGCCGGCAACACGGTGATCGCCCTGGTCGGCGACCTCAGCCGCAAGGACGCCGAAGCCATCGCCGCCCAGGTTTCCGCCGCGCTGCCGAAAGGCCCGGCGCTGGCCAAAGTCGAGCAACCGATCGAGCCCAAGGCGGGCCCTAGCCATATCGACTTCCCGTCCAAGCAGACCCACCTGCTGCTGGCGCAACTGGGCATCGACCGCAACGACCCGGACTACGCCGCGCTGTCCCTGGGCAACCAGATTCTCGGCGGTGGTGCCTTCGGTACCCGTCTGATGAGCGAAGTCCGCGAGAAGCGCGGCCTGACCTACGGCGTGTACTCCACCTTCGTGCCGATGCAGGCGCGCGGGCCGTTCATGATCAACCTGCAGACCCGTGCCGAACTCAGCGAAGGCACCCTGAAGCTGGTCCAGGACCTGCTGCGCGACTACCTGAAAAGCGGCCCGACCCAGCAGGAGCTGGACGACGCCAAGCGTGAACTGGCCGGCAGCTTCCCGCTGTCCAACGCCAGCAATGCGAGCATCGTTGGCCAACTGGGGGCCATCGGCTTCTATAATCTGCCGCTGACCTACCTTGAAGACTACATGCGCCAATCCCAGGAACTGACCGTCGAGCAGGTCCGGGATGCGCTGAATCGCCACCTGTCCGCGGACAAGCTGGTGATCGTTACCGCAGGGCCGACCGTGCCGCAGCAGCCGCTGCCACCGCCCCTCGCCAAACCCGCCGAGCAGCCGCTCGGTGTACCGGAGCATTAATGGCCAGTCCATCCAAGCCGCAAGCGGGCCAAGGCCAGTTGCGCATCATCGCCGGCGAATGGCGCAGCCGTCGCCTGAGCTTCCCCGACGCCCCCGGCCTGCGCCCGACGCCGGACCGGGTGCGGGAAACCCTGTTCAACTGGCTCGCGCCCTATATCGAAGGGGCCAAGGTGCTGGATGCCTTCACCGGCAGCGGCGCCCTGTACCTGGAAGCCCTGTCCCGCGGTGCCGGCGATGCCGTTGCCGTGGACAGCAACCCGGCGGCCATTTCCAGCCTGAGAAACAACCTCGAAGTGCTGCGCTGCCCGCGTGGTCAGGTGGTGCAGAGCGACGTGCTGCGCTACCTGCAAGGTGAAGCGAAACAACAGTTCGACGTGGTCTTCCTCGATCCGCCCTTCCACCAGGACCTGCTCCCGCAAGCCTGCGAGCTGCTGGAAAACGGCGGCTGGCTGGCCGCGCATTCGTGGATCTACATCGAGAGCGAAAGCGCGCCATCGTCCCTGAACCTGCCGGGCAACTGGCGCCTGCACCGGGAAAAGAAAGCCGGCCAGGTGCATTACGCACTGTGGGAACGCGGCTGATCGTCATCTGTCCGTCATACGGCGCGGCAGCCGCTGCAACCAGCACTTACACTGCTGGTTAGAGCTGCCGCGCACTCCCAGGTAACGCCATGATGTCCAAGTCCTCCTTCAAGCCCGCAACGGGCTTGCGCAATCCCCACCTGCAAACCCTCTGGGGTCCCCTTTGGCGCAAATCGGTACCGCTGGATCACCAGCGCGAACGCTTGTGGCTGGCCGACGGCGACTTTCTCGATCTTGACTGGAGTGGCCCGCATCGCAACGACACACCGCTGGTCCTGGTGCTGCACGGGCTGACCGGCTCGTCCTCATCCCATTACGTGCTCGGCCTGCAACATGCCTTGCAGGCGCGGGGCTGGGCCAGCGTGGCGGTGAACTGGCGCGGCTGCTCCGGCGAGCCGAACCTGCTGCCGCGCAGCTATCACTCCGGCGCCAGCGAAGACCTGGCGGAAGTGGTCGCCCACCTGCGCGCGCAGCGGCCAGCGGCGCCGCTGTATGCCGTGGGCTATTCACTGGGGGGTAATGTGCTGCTCAAGCACCTGGGCGAAGCCGGGTCGGCCAGCCAGTTGCAGGGCGCCGTGGCGGTGTCGGTGCCATTTCGCCTGGACCAGTGCGCCGACCGCATAGGCCAGGGCTTTTCCCGGGTGTACCAGGCGCACTTCATCAAGGCGATGGTCAGCTATGTGAAGACCAAGCAGGAGGACTTTCTCCAGCGCGGCCATCATGAAGGCCTGGAAACCCTGTCCCGCCTCGGCCCCTTAACCAACCTGCGCACCTTCTGGGATTTCGATAACCGCTTTACCGCGCCGCTCAACGGTTTCAGCGATGTCCACGACTACTACAAGCGCTCGTCCAGCCGCTATTACCTGGGCGAGAACCGCACGCCGACCCTGATCATCCAGTCCAGCGACGACCCCTTCGTGTTCAGCCACAGCCTGCCCGAGGCAAGAGAGCTGGCGAGTAGCACCACCCTGGAACTGCACGCCCATGGCGGTCATGTCGGCTTCGTCGATGGCAGCCTGCGCCAGCCGGGTTACTACCTGGAACGGCGGATTCCCGAGTGGCTGGCGCGGCAGGGTTGATCAGTCGCCAGTCGCGACCTGGCGCTGCGGGTCGGTGATCCACTCGCTCCACGAGCCGGCGTACAGCGGCGCCAGTGGGTAGCCGGCCAGGCTCAGGGCGAACAGGTTGTGGCAGGCGGTGACGCCAGAACCACAATAGGCCACCAGTTCCTGCGGCTTGCGCTCACCCAGCAAGGCCTGGAAACGCGCCTTGAGCTGATCGGCCGACAGGAAGCGCCCGTCGGTACCAAGGTTGTCGGTGAACGCCGCGCACTGCGCACCGGGGATATGCCCGGCCACCGGGTCGATCGGCTCGACTTCCCCGCGGAAACGCGGCAGGGCGCGAGCATCGAGCAAGGTCAGGGCCGGGTCGCCAAGGCGCTCGCGCAGTTTCTCGGCGCTGACCAGCAGGGCCGGATCCGGCTTGCCGCTGAAATGGCCTTCACGGCGCTCCGCCGGGTCCAGGCTCAACGGCAGGCCTGCGGCATGCCAGGCCTTGAGGCCGCCATCGAGGATCGACACCCCGCTGCGCTTGCCCAACCAGGCCAGCAACCACCAGGCGCGGGCGGCGAACGCGCCGGGACCGTCGTCGTACAGCACGATATCGCTGTCGTTGCTGATACCCCACTGCTGCAGGCGCTCGATCAGGCGCCCCGGCTGCGGCAGCGGATGGCGCCCGGTCACGCCCTTGACCACCGGCCCGCTGAGATCGCGCTCCAGATCGGCGAAGTGCGCCCCGGCAATATGCCCCTCGGCGTAGCTGCGCTGACCGTAGTCAACGTCCTCCAGGGCAAAACGACAATCGAGAATCACCAGCTTCGGGTCGCCGAGGCGCTCCGCCAGTTGCTGGGGTGCAATCAGTTGCGCGAGGGGCATGACAGTCTCCATATCGATTGAAAGGGCACGCTACTGCTCCAGCGCCTGCTGCAGCGGTACGTAGAATTCTTCACACAGCGCGTCCACCGCCGGGCGGGCGGTGGCGGTGAGGTAGCCAAGCTCCAGCACCAGTACCTGGTAGACACCACGCTTGATGGCTTCTTCACTCAGGTGCGCGGAATTTTCCCGGGTGGTGCAGAGAAAGCGCACCCAGGAAGTCAGGACGATCCAGGTGTTGAGGGTCAGCGACTCGAGTTGCACCGCATTCATCTCCAGGATCCCGGCCTCGACGAAACCTTCGTAGATGGCCTGGCCCTTGAGCAGGCAGCGCTGGGAAAACCGCCGGTAGCGCGCGGCCAGCTCCGGGTCGCTGTCGAGCAGATGCTCCAGGTCGCGGTGCAGGAAACGGTAGTTCCACATCGCCGCGAGGATCGCCTTCAGGTAGAAGCGCTTGTCCTCGACCGTGGCCAGACGGCCTTTGGGCGGATGCAGGAAACTTTCCACCTGTTCCTCATACTGACTGAACAACTCGGCAATGATTTCCTGCTTGTTGGCGAAGTGGTAGTACAGGTTGCCCGGCGAAATCTCCATGTGCGCAGCGATGTGGTTGGTGCTGACACTGCGTTCGCCCTGCTGGTTGAACAGCTCCAGGCTGTTTTGCACGATGCGCTCGCGGGTCTTGATGCGCGGGGCCATGACTCAGCTCCAAATACATGAGCCTGAAATGATTGCTTGATCTTACGGCGTTGGGGGGTGGGTTGCATCCATGGGAGTCGTGGGGGGATTCATCGCTGGCAAGCCAGCTCCCACAGGGTCCGCGGATCCCTGTGGGAGCTGGCTTGCCAGCGATGAGGCCTTGGAAGCCCATACAAAATCAGGTTTAGAGTATATGCTCTAGCCGAAACAACAAATCATGGAGGTCCCGATGTCCCAGCTGGACTGGCTCGACACCCTGTTCGCCGCACAGCGCGACGCCTTCAACCGCCTGCCCATGCCGCCTCTGGCCCAGCGCCGACAGTGGCTCAAGGCCCTGCGCCAGGCCCTGGTCGCCCGCCAGGACGAACTGGCCGCTGCCATCGATCAGGATTTCAACGGCCGCAGCGCCGATGAAACCCGCCTCGCCGAACTGCTGCCCAGCGTCCAGGGCCTGGCCCACGCGGAAAAACACCTGGCGCGCTGGATGAAACCCAGGCGCCGCAGCGTCGGCCTGGCCTTCCAGCCCGCCAGCGCACGGGTGCAGTACCAGCCGCTGGGCGTGGTCGGGGTCATCGTGCCGTGGAACTACCCGCTGTTCCTCGCCATCGGCCCGCTGACCGGCGCCCTCGCCGCCGGCAACCGGGTGATGCTCAAGCTCAGCGAAACCACCCCGGCCACCGGCCAACTGCTCAAGTCGCTGCTGGAGTCGGTGTTCCCTACCGACATGGTCTGCGTGGTCCTCGGCGAGGCCGAGGTCGGCGAAGCCTTCTCCAGCCTGCCGTTCGATCACCTGCTGTTTACCGGCGCCACCAGCATCGGCCGCAAGGTGATGCGCGCCGCCGCCGACAACCTGACCCCGGTGACCCTGGAACTCGGCGGCAAATCCCCGGCCATCGTCTCGAACAGCGTACCCCTGGCCGATGCCGCCGAGCGCATCGCCTTCGGCAAGACCCTCAACGCCGGTCAGACCTGCGTCGCCCCCGATTACGTGCTGGTACCGCGCGAACGCATTCCCGGCTTCATCGATGCCTACCGCGAGGCGGTACGGCGCTTTTATCCACGGATCACCGACAACCCCGACTACACCGCGATCATCAGCCCGCGCCACCTGGCCCGGCTCAACGGCTATCTCGACGACGCCCGCCGCCAGGGCGCGCGGATCACCAGCCTGTACCCGGACGAAACCCCGCCAGACCGCCGCCTGCCACCGCTGGTCCTGGAGAACGTCGGCGACGCCATGCAGGTGATGCAGGACGAAATCTTCGGCCCGCTGCTGCCGGTGGTGCCCTACGAACAGATCGACGACGCCATCGCCTACATCAACCAGCGCCCGCGTCCGCTGGCCCTGTACTACTTCGGCTACGAGCGCGGCGAACAGCGCCTGGTGCTGGACAACACCCATTCCGGCGGCGCCTGCCTCAACGACACCTTGCTGCACGTGGCCCAGGACGATCTGCCGTTCGGCGGCGTCGGCCCGTCCGGCATGGGCCATTACCACGGTTTCGAGGGTTTCCAGACATTCAGCCAGGCCAAGGGCGTGCTGGCCAAGCAACGGCTGAACCTGGCGCGATTGATCTACCCGCCCTACGGCAAGCGTCTGCAACAACTGGTGTACCGCTTCTTTATCCGCTGATCGCTGCACAGGCCCACAACAATGACAACACGCCTGCCCGAAGCCGCCGCGCTGAACCGCCGCGGCCTGCTCAAGTTCAGTCTCGGCGCCACGCTGTTTCTCGGTGGCGCCAGCCTGGTCGGTTGTAGCGCCGAGACGCCAGCCAACGGCTTTCGCATCCTGCGCGACGGCGACCTGCCCATGCTCCGGGCGGTGACGCCGGTGGTGCTGGCCGGGACCAGTGCCCCCGTCGAGGCCGTGCTCGCCCGCCTCGATGAAGCCCTGGCCAGCCTGTCCCCGGAGATGCTCAAGCTGACCCGGCAACTCTTCGACGTGCTCGCCCTGCCCTTCACCCGCGGCCCACTGACCGGCGTCTGGGGCAGTTGGGAGCAGGCATCCGCTCAGCGCATCGAAGCCTTTCTCCTGCGCTGGAGTGACAGCTCGTTGAACCTGCTGCGCCAGGGCCATGCCTCGCTGCTGCAACTGCTGCTGATGGCCTGGTACAGCCTGCCCGCCTCCTGGGGCGCCTGCGGTTATCCCGGTCCGCCGAAAATCTGAACAAGAGTCCGACCATGCCCGTACCCGACCTGTTTCGCGACGGCCTCGCCCGCGGCTGGAAAGCCCGCGACGCCTCGACCCTGGACCAGGACCTGAGCCTGGAAACCGATATCGCCATCATCGGCAGCGGCGCCGGAGGTGCCACCAGTGCGGAAATCCTCAGCGCTGCCGGCTTCCGCGTGCTGCTGATCGAAGAAGGTCCGCTGAAGACCAGCAGCGACTTCAAAATGCTGGAAAACGAGGCCTACGCCAGCCTCTACCAGGAAGGCATCGGCCGCCTGAGCAAGGACGGCGCCATCACCATCCTCCAGGGCCGCGCCGTAGGTGGCACCACGCTGATCAACTGGACCTCCAGCTTCCGTACCCCGGAGCCGACCCTGCGTCACTGGGCCAAAGAGCACGGGGTCGAAGGTCACGGCGTGGAAGATCTCGCACCCTGGTTCGAACGCATGGAGCAACGCCTGGGCATCGCCCCATGGCAACTGCCGCCCAATGCCAACAATGATGTGCTGCGCCGCGGCTGCGAGGCCCTGGGACTGGACTGGAAGGTGATCCCGCGCAATGTCCGCGGGTGCTGGAACCTCGGCTATTGCGGCATGGGCTGCCCGGTGAACGCCAAGCAATCGATGCTGGTGACCAGCATTCCGGCGGCCCTGGAACAAGGCGGCGAACTGCTCTACCTGGCCCGCGCCGAGCGTCTGGAGCACGACGGGCAGCGCATTGGCGAGCTGCATTGCGTGGCCATGGACAAACACTGCGTGGCGCCGACCGGTCGCCGCATCCGCGTCCGCGCGCGACACTACGTGCTGGCCGGCGGCGGCATCAACAGCCCGGCCCTGCTGCTGCGTTCGAAGGTGCCGGACCCGCAGGGGCACGTGGGCAAACGCACCTTCCTGCACCTGGTCAACTTCAGCGCCGCGCGCTTCGCCGAGCCGGTCAACCCGTTCTATGGCGCGCCGCAATCGATCTACAGCGACCACTTCCAATGGCGCAACGGCGTCAGTGGCCCCATGGGCTACAAGCTGGAGGTACCGCCGCTGCACCCGGCCCTGGCCGCCACCCTGCTCGGCGGCTTCGGCGAGGACAACGCCCTGCGCATGGCCGACCTGCCCCATACCCACGTGATGCTGGCCCTGCTGCGCGACGGCTTTCACCCGGATAGCCGTGGCGGCAGCGTGGAATTGCGCGACGATGGCTCGCCGGTGCTGGACTACCCGGTGTCGGCCTACGCCTGGGAGGGTGTGCGCCGGGCATTTCACAGCATGGCGGAAATTCAGTTTGCCGCCGGTGCAGAAAGCGTTCTGCCCCTGCATGCCGCTAGCCGCCCTGCCCGCAGCCTTGCCGAAGCACGGGACATGATCGACGCACTCAGCCTCGAACCGTTCCTCACGCGCCTGGGCAGCGCCCATGTGATGGGTGGCTGCGCCATGGGCAAAGACCCGGAACAGAGCGTCTGCGACAGCCTCGGCCGGCATCACCGTCTGGAAAACCTGTCGATCCACGACGGTTCGCTGTTCCCCACCAGCATCGGCGCCAACCCGCAATTATCGGTGTACGCCATCAGCGCGCGGCTCAGCCAGTTGCTCGGTGAACGCCTGCAGAACCAGTCCGGCGGCCTTGTCCATAGTGCCTTTGGCCGATGATGGCGACTTGGCCGGGGCGCATCGGCTGCGCTACCATCCGAGTCCCTAACGCACTCCTGCCAGGACGACGCGATGAACCGAGTGTTGTACCCGGGTACTTTCGACCCTATTACCAAGGGCCATGGCGATCTGGTCGAACGCGCCTCGCGTCTGTTCGATCACGTGATCATCGCGGTTGCCGCCAGCCCCAAGAAAAATCCGCTGTTCCCCCTGGAACAACGGGTCGAACTGGCGCGGGAAGTGACCAAGCACCTGCCCAACGTCGAGGTCCTCGGCTTCTCCACGCTGCTGGCGCACTTCGCCAAGGAGCAGCAGGCCAATGTCTTCCTGCGCGGCCTGCGCGCGGTGTCGGACTTCGAGTACGAGTTCCAGTTGGCCAACATGAACCGGCAACTGGCGCCCGACGTCGAGAGCCTGTTCCTCACCCCTTCCGAGCGTTACTCGTTCATTTCCTCGACCCTGGTGCGCGAGATCGCGGCCCTGGGCGGCGATATCACCAAATTCGTCCACCCAGCGGTGGCCGACGCGCTGACCGAGCGATTCAAGAAGTAATCTCAACTCCGGCCTGAAACCCGCGCCCGCGTGCACTGCGGGCGCTAATACGGCACAATTGCGCCCATTGGTTTTCAATTGCCAGGGCAAAGGTTCCTGGCCGGAGTCCCCATGTCCCTGATCATCACCGACGATTGCATCAACTGCGACGTCTGCGAACCCGAGTGTCCGAACGCCGCCATCTCCCAGGGCGAAGAGATCTACGTGATCGACCCGAACCTGTGCACCCAGTGCGTTGGCCACTATGACGAACCGCAGTGCCAGCAGGTCTGCCCGGTCGACTGCATCCCCCTGGATGAAGCCCATCCGGAAACCGAAGACGAGCTGATGGCCAAGTACCGCCGTATTACCGGCAAGGCCTGATGACCGGCGTCGCTGCGCTTCGCTCCCTCGTTCTTGGCGCCAGCCTGGCGCTGTGCAGTGTTGTGGCCCTGGCCGATGGCCCGGGTCACGCAGCGATCGCCACACCTCACCCCCAAGCGACCGCCGCGGCGCGGGAAATCCTCCAGCAAGGCGGCAACGCCTTCGACGCGGCGATCGCCGTGAGCGCTGCCCTGGCCGTGGTCGAGCCCTATGGCTCGGGGCTCGGCGGCGGTGGCTTCTTCCTCCTGCGCCAGCCCGGCGAGCCGGCCAGCTACCACTTCATCGATGCCCGCGAGAAAGCGCCCGGCAAGGCGACGGCGGACATGTACCTGAAGGACGGCAAGGTGCAGCCCGGCCTGTCGATCAATGGCCCGCTGGCCGCGGCGATTCCCGGCCTGCCGGCGGCGCTGGACGAACTGGCTGCGCGTTACGGCAAGCTGCCATTGAAAAGCACCCTGGCCCCGGCAATCCGCCTGGCCAACCAGGGTTTCAGCGTCGACCGCATCTACCGCGACCGTGCGCAACTGCGCCTGGCGGCCATGCGCGACGACGCGGAAACCGCCCGGTTGTTCCTCGTCCAAGGTGAAGTCCCCGCGCCCGGCACGCTGATTCGCCAACCGGAGCTGGCAAAGACCCTGCAACACCTGGCCGATCAGGGCCGCGATGGTTTCTATCGCGGGCCGGTAGCCGCAGGGCTGGTCAAGGAAGTGAACGCGGCAGGCGGGATCTGGAGCCTGGACGACCTGGCCGGCTATCGCGTCGCCGAGCGCGAACCGCTGCGCTATCGCCTCGCCGACCAGCGCGAACTGATCAGCGCCCCACCGCCTTCCGCCGGCGGCGTGGCCATCGCCCAGAGCCTGGCCATGCTGCAACGCCTGCCCTGGCAAAGCGCCGACAAGGTCCAGCGCGCCCACTATGTGCTGGAAGTGCTGCGCCGCGCCTACCGCGATCGCGGCCTGCTGGGCGATCCCGACCATGTGGATAACCCCATCCCGCAACTGCTTTCGCGCCAGCATCTGGTCAGCCTGGCCGACAGCATCGATATCCACGCCGCTACGCCCAGCGCCAGCCTGCCGCCGTCGCCACCGTGGCGCGAAGGCGATCACACCACCCACTTCGCGGTGATCGATGCCGACGGCAATGCGGTGGCGGCGACCCTGTCGGTCAACCTGCCGTTCGGCGCCGCCTTTACTCCGGTCGGCACCGGCGTGGTGCTGAACAACGAAATGGACGATTTCGCTGCCGACCCTCAAGGCAGCAACAGCTACGGGCTGGCGGGCAGCCAGGCCAATGCGGTGGCGGCGGGCAAGCGGCCGTTGTCGAGCATGAGCCCGAGCTTTATCGAAAGCCCCACGCAGTTCGCCGCCTTCGGCACGCCGGGCGGCAGCCGGATTCCGAGCATGGTGCTGCTGTCGATACTGGAGTACCTCGATGGCCGGCCGGTGGACACCTGGCCGGCGGTGCCGCGCTATCACCACCAGTACCTGCCGGATGTGGTGGAGCATGAGCCGGGAGCGTTCAGTGCGGCCGAGATGGAGGAACTGCGCGAGCGTGGGTACAGCCTGAAGGATGTGGGGCGCAGTTACGGGAATCAGCAGGTGCTGTTCTGGGACAAGCAGGATGGGCGGCTGGAAGGGGCCAGTGACCCCAGAGGCGTCGGCCGTTCAGAAGTGATGAATCCCTGACGCCCTCATCGCTGGCAAGCCAGCTCCCACAAAGTCCCGAGGTGCACCGCCGAACCTTGTGGGAGCTGGCTTGCCAGCGATGAGGCCAGTAAATTCAGCGAAGCCCCCCTACTTCTGGCACTTGGGACAGAACACACTGGCCCGCTGCCCCAGCTTCACATCCCGCAAGGTCGAGCCACACACCTTGCACGGCTCCCCGCCCCGCCCATAGACGAACAGCTCCTGCTGGAAATACCCCGGCTGGCCATCGCCGCCGATAAAGTCGCGCAACGTGGTACCGCCCCGCTCGATCGCCGCCGCCAGGACCCGCTTGATCTCGATGGTCAGGCGCAGATACCGCGCCCGCGAAATGCTCCCGGCCTCGCGCCGTGGATCGATCCCCGCCGCAAACAACGCCTCGGTCGCATAGATATTGCCCACGCCCACCACCACCGCGTTGTCCATGATGAACGGCTTGACCGCCATCGAACGCCCACGGGACAGCTGGAACAAACGCTCGCCATCGAACAGGTCGGTCAGCGGCTCCGGCCCGAGCTTGACCAGCAGCTCATGCTCCAGCGGCGCCTGGCTCCACAACATCGCGCCGAAGCGCCGTGGATCGGTGTAGCGCAGCGCCAGGCCGGACTCCAGCTCGATATCCACGTGTTCATGCTTTTCCGCCGGCAAGCCGATTGGCACCAGGCGCAGGTTGCCGGACATACCCAGGTGGCTGATCAACGTCCCCACCTCGGCATTCAGCAACAGGTACTTGGCGCGGCGCTCCACCGACACGAAGCGCTGCCCGGACAGGCGCACGTCGAGGTCTTCGGGGATCGGCCAGCGCAGGCGCCGGTCGCGCACGATCACGCGGCTGACGCGCTGGCCTTCAAGATGAGGGGCGATGCCCCGGCGGGTGGTTTCGACTTCTGGCAGTTCAGGCATGAATCAGTGGCTACCCAGTTCCTGGATGTTTTGCTTGACGTTGTCGAAGTCGTATTCCGACAGGCCGATATAGTCCAGCACCAGGTGCCCGACGGTATTCCATTCGTGGTCGACGCCCTGGTTGCCGAGCACCCGGTACGAGGCGCAGATATGCTCGGCCATCTTCAGGATCGCCAGCAGGTTCTTCAGCGGTGCGGTCTGCGGCGACTCGTCGGTGAATACCGCCAGGGCATTGTGGTGGTTGGCGATGGCCGTGCTGACATGCTCCGGCAGGCGCCACGACTTGGCGGTGTAATAGCCGACCACCGCATGGTTGGTGTTGAACACCTGGTTTTCCGTATCGACCACGCGCTGCCGCTCGCCGGCGCTGGCGTAGGCGTCTTCCAGCACGCTCATGTAGTCGGGGAAGCGCTTGAGCATCAGCGGCACGCCGCAATCGTGGAACAGTCCCAGGGCATAGGCTTCGTCCACCGCCTGGGTGCCGAAGCGCTTGGCCAGGGTCAGGCAGGTCATGGCCACATCCTGGGCGGTGTCCCAGAAGCGGTTGAGGGTGACGATGGTTTCATCGCTCATCTCGCCCTTGATCGACTGCGCGTTGATCAGGTTGATGATCGAGCGGCTGCCCAGCAGATTCACCGCGCGCTGGATCGAGGCGATCTTGTTGGTCAGCCCGTAATGCGCCGAGTTGACGATCTTCAGCAACGAACCGGACAGCCCCGGATCCTGGGAGATCAGCTTGGCGATCACCTCCAGGTCGGGATCGGGCATGTACTGCTCCATCTGCAGGTCGACCATGATCTGCGGCTGGGGCGGCACGCTGATGCCTTGCAGGGCTTGCTGGATCTGTTCGGCGGTGAGTTCCTGGATCATAAGTTCACACTCGGGGCTGACGGGCGATTCTAACCTGATCGGTTGAGTAAATGACGGCCCTTTGCCCTGCAATTTGTCGCGACGACAGGCCCCCGATGCAGGCGACACGGTATACTCCCGCTCTTTTTTCCCGGAGCGACGTCATGTCCCTGCCCAGCCTTCGTCTCAAAGCCAATGCCGATCGCCGCTTGCGCGCCGGCCACCTGTGGGTCTACAGCAACGAGATCGACGTCGCCGCCACTCCGCTGCACGGTTTCAAGGCCGGTGACCAGGCGGTGCTGGAAGCCGCTGGGGGCAAGGCCCTGGGCATCGTCGCCCTGAGCCCGAACAACCTGATCTGCGCCCGCCTGCTGTCGCGCGACGTCAAGCTGGCGCTGGACAAGTCCCTGCTGGTGCACCGCCTGAACGTCGCCCTGTCGCTGCGCGAGCGCCTGTTCGACAAGCCGTTCTACCGCCTGGTCTACGGCGACTCCGACCTGCTGCCGGGCCTGGTGGTCGACCGCTTCGGCGACATCCTGGTGGTCCAGCTCGCCTCGCCGACCATGGAACGCCACCGCGACGACGTCCTGGCCGCACTGATCCAGGTGCTCAAGCCGAGCGGCATCCTGTTCAAGAACGACTCCTCGGCCCGTGATGCCGAAGGCCTGGAGCGTTACATCGAAACCGCCTACGGCGAAGTGCCGGAGTGGGTCGCCCTGGAAGAGAACGGCGTCAGGTTCGAAGCGCCGGTGATGGAAGGCCAGAAGACCGGCTGGTTCTACGACCACCGCATGAACCGCGCGCGCCTGGCGCCGTACGTCAAGGGCAAGCGCGTGCTCGATCTGTTCAGCTACATCGGTGGCTGGGGCGTGCAGGCCGGTGCCTTCGGCGCCAGCGAAGTGTTCTGCGTCGATGCCTCGGGCTTCGCCCTGGATGGCGTCGAGCGCAACGCCACGCTGAACGGCTTCGCCGAAAAGGTCACCTGCATCGAAGGTGACGTGTTCGCCGCCCTGCGCGAACTGAAGGCTGCCGAAGAGCGCTTCGACGTGATCGTCGCCGACCCGCCCGCCTTCATCAAACGCAAGAAAGACCTGAAGAACGGCGAAGCGGCCTACCGCCGCCTGAACGAGCAAGCCATGCGCCTGCTCACCAAGGACGGCATTCTGGTCAGCGCCTCGTGCTCCATGCACCTGCCGGAAGACGACCTGCAGAACATCCTGCTCACCAGCGCCCGCCACCTGGACCGCAATATCCAACTGCTGGAGCGCGGCGGCCAGGGCCCGGACCACCCGGTGCATCCGGCGATTCCGGAAACCCGCTATATCAAGAGCATCACTTGCCGGTTGTTGCCGAACAGCTGATAGGCGCTTGAATGAAAAATCCCGGCCTGGTGCCGGGATTTTTTATGGGTTCATTCTTTTTAGCGCCCCAGTTTCTCCATCGCCGCATCCGCAAGGAAGGATGACCGGCTTTTCACATTGTGATCGCGCACATAGCGGTCGATCTGCTGAATGACAAAACCAGGCAAGGTCACATTCACTTTTTCGGTCTTGCCCAAATATGGAGTGATGTCGATCTCCAGCATGCCCCACCCCATCTCTTCGAAGTCGGGATTGCCCCGATGGTTCGCGATACTGGTAGGCAGAGGAATGGGCTGGCCGCTTCCGGCGATCTCTTGCAGCAGGATGTGCGCGACCTCGACTGCGGCGGCATAGGCTTCTTCAAAAGAATCACCCGCTGTGACGGCGCCGGGAATATCAGGGATCTGGATACCGGTAGCGGTTTTCTCATCGCCCCACTCGATGCAAATAGGGTATTGCATGGTTGTCTCCTGCTCGGATGCAGACTTGATCAACGGAGCCCGGCTCGCTGCCTGATGCTTTTTACCGTACCTAACGGCAAGTCCTTTTTCGGGTGGGGCACGGGTATCAGGTTCGGATTATCCGGGTGTTTGAAAATATGATGACTTCCAGTGATGCGCTTCAAAACCCATCCGGCGGCTTCAAGCTCCTTGATCAGTTGTCTGCTTTGCACCTTCGCTTCTCCTTCGCGAGCGAAGGCAGAACATACCTCTGGGTGCATGGAAGCACTAATGCAAAAGATGTGTCCAGAGGTATCTTTCAAGAGGGACGGTAGCGCCTACAATCCTCCCAACATCGCCTTCACCACCCGTCGATGAAACGGCGCGATCAAGCGCATGTACATCCGCCCCAGCAGGTTATGCGGCTCGACGATGGAGGTCAGGCTGAGCTGGTTGTTCGGGTCCAGGTGCACGGAAATCATCACGTCGAGGTGACTGTCCTTGAGGGTCAGCACCAGCTCCCGGTCAGTCACCGCCGCGACCTGGAAGAAATCCAGCTGGTCGCCGACCCGCGGGGTCTGCTGCTCGCGCAGGTTGAAACCGGCCACCGGCTTGAGCCCGAAAGGCCGCACCATCAGGTCGCGGACCCGCAGCGCCTGGTTGATCCAGTCCGGTACCGCGCGGCTCATGCGCTGGTAGGCATCGAGCGCGGTCAGGCCCTGTTCCGGGGTGACGCGGCGGGCGAAGCAGTCGAAGAACCAGGCCGTGGTGGAGAGCATGCGCAGCACGCTGCTGGCGGGCACATCGGCTGGGTGGACCATATTTCCTCCATGAAAAAGTTCGTCATGACAACGACGGCGCCCACGGTAGCGCTCTAGTTCGCGGAAAGCGAGCCCGTCGGCAAATTCATGCCAGCAGGCGCCAACTGTCCATTGCGCCATTCCTTCCGCACGCCAGCGGTGTAGAATCGGCCTATTCATCGCCAGTCATCCCCCGGCGGGTTTATGAGCTCTGGCCAAGCGTGCGGCGATCCCGCGACGTCTTCGGCCTCATCCGTACCAGCGGCCACCTGCCTTCCGGTACCAAGGACAAGAGAAGCTCACTCCCCTTTTTGTTACCTGATTAGCCGCCAGGAGTGCTTCATGCCTGATTACCGTTCCAAAACGTCCACCCACGGCCGCAACATGGCCGGTGCCCGCGCGCTGTGGCGTGCCACCGGCATGAAGGACGAGGATTTCAAGAAGCCGATCATCGCCATCGCCAACTCCTTCACCCAGTTCGTCCCGGGCCACGTGCACCTGAAGGACCTGGGCCAGCTGGTCGCCCGCGAAGTCGAACGCGCCGGTGGCGTGGCCAAGGAATTCAACACCATCGCGGTGGATGACGGCATTGCCATGGGTCATGACGGCATGCTGTATTCGCTGCCGAGCCGCGAAATCATCGCCGACTCCGTCGAGTACATGGTCAACGCCCACTGCGCCGACGCCATCGTCTGCATCTCCAACTGCGACAAGATCACCCCTGGCATGCTGATGGCCGCCCTGCGCCTGAACATCCCGGTGATCTTCGTGTCCGGCGGCCCGATGGAAGCCGGCAAGACCAAGCTGGCCAGCCACGGCCTGGACCTGGTCGACGCCATGGTCATCGCCGCCGACTCCAGCGCCAGCGACGAGAAGGTCGCCGAGTACGAGCGCAGCGCCTGCCCGACCTGCGGGTCCTGCTCCGGCATGTTCACCGCCAACTCGATGAACTGCCTGACCGAAGCCCTGGGCCTGTCCCTGCCGGGCAACGGCTCGACCCTGGCCACCCACGCCGACCGCGAGCAGCTGTTCCTCACCGCCGGCCGCACCATCGTCGAACTGTGCAAGCGCTACTATCAGGACAACGACGCCAATGTCCTGCCGCGCAACATCGCCAGCTTCAAGGCGTTCGAGAACGCCATGACCCTCGACATCGCCATGGGCGGTTCGACCAACACCATCCTGCACCTGCTGGCCGCCGCCCAGGAGGCCGAGCTGGCCTTCGACCTGCGCGACATCGATCGCCTGTCGCGCAAGGTGCCGCAGCTGTGCAAGGTGGCGCCGAACATCCAGAAGTACCACATGGAAGACGTCCATCGCGCCGGTGGCATCATCAGCATCCTCGGCGAGCTGGCCCGTGGCGGCCTGCTGCACACCGACGTGCCGACCGTGCACTCGCCGAGCCTGGAAGAAGCCATCGCCAAGTGGGACATCACCCAGACCGACGACGAAGCGGTGCACCACTTCTTCAAGGCCGGCCCGGCAGGCATCCCGACCCAGACCGCGTTCAGCCAGTCGACCCGCTGGGACACCGTGGACGACGACCGTGAAAACGGCTGCATCCGCAGCGTCGAGCACGCCTACTCGCAGGAAGGCGGCCTGGCCGTGCTGTACGGCAACATCGCCCTCGACGGTTGCGTGGTGAAGACCGCCGGTGTCGACGAGTCGATCCACGTCTTCGAAGGCAACGCCAAGATCTTCGAAAGCCAGGACAGCGCGGTGCGCGGCATCCTCGCCGACGAAGTGAAGGAAGGCGATATCGTCATCATTCGCTACGAAGGTCCGAAAGGCGGGCCGGGCATGCAGGAAATGCTCTACCCGACCTCGTACCTGAAGTCCAAAGGCCTGGGCAAGGCCTGCGCCCTGCTGACCGACGGCCGTTTCTCCGGCGGTACCTCGGGCCTGTCCATCGGCCACGCCTCGCCGGAAGCGGCAGCCGGCGGCGCCATCGGCCTGGTGCAGGACGGCGACAAGGTGCTGATCGACATCCCCAACCGCTCGATCAACCTGCTGGTCAGCGATGAAGAGCTGGCGGCACGTCGCGTCGTTCAGGACCAGAAGGGCTGGAAACCGGTGGAGCAGCGTCCACGCAAGGTGACCACCGCGCTGAAGGCCTACGCCCTGCTGGCGACCAGCGCCGACAAGGGTGCGGTGCGCAACAAGGCGTTGCTTGACGGGCTGTGAGTTGGCCTGCTGAATGAAAAAACCGGCGCCCTTGGGTGCCGGTTTTTTATGGAAGCTCTTTGTTGGTTTCAAAGACCTCATCGCTGGCAAGCCAGCTCCCACAGGGTTCGGCAACACCGCGGACACTGTGGGAGCTGGCTTGCCAGCGATCAGGGCCTCAACTCAGTAACTGGCCCGAACAGTGAAGGTGAAGTTGCGCGGCTCGCCATAGAAGTTCGAGCCCCACGGGCTGTCCACTCGCTCGTAGTACTTGCGATCGAACAGGTTGTTGCCGGTCAGCTTCAGCGACAGATGCTTGTTGATCTTGTAGCCGATCTGCGCCGTGGTAATGGCGTAGCCGCCCTGCTCGAAGTCGACGTTGCGGCGGTAGTAGGTCGCACTCACCGCACGCACGCCGCCCCCGACGCTGAAGTCCTGAAGCGGGCCGTCGGTGAATTCGTAGGCGGTCCAGAAGTTGAGGTTGTGCTTCGGCGTGATGGTGCTGAAGGTGGTGCCGTCATCGGCGCCGGTCAGGGCCTTGGTCATGGTGTAGGCGTAACCGGTGACCACGCTCCAGTTGTCGGTGATGTTGCCGCTCAGCTCGGTTTCCCAGCCCTGGCTGCGCACCTTGCCCTGGGCCCGATAGTACTGGCCGCCGGAAACCAGTTCGGCACGGTTCTCGTCGTAGATGCGGAACATCGCCACGCTGCCATTCAGGCGGCCATCGAAGAACTCGCGCTTGAGCCCCAGTGCATACTGCTCGCCTTCGCGCGGGGCAATGACCTCGCCACTGGCATTGACGTCGGTCTGCGGCTTGAAGACCTTGGTGTAGCTGCCGTAGGCCGACAGCTCCGGGGTCAGCTTGTAGACCAGCGCGCCATAGGGGATGAACTTGCGGTTGATGTCGGTCTCGGTCGGTTTGAACTGGGAGAAGTAGGCGTTGGCGTTCTTGCCTTCGCTTTCGAACCAGGTCACCCGGCTGCCGAGGATCACGTCCAGTTCGTCGGTGGCGGCAATCTTGGTGCGGCCATAGACCCCGTACTGGCGCGAGGTGGACCAGGTGCCGTAGTTCATGTCGAACTCGCGCTTGGGAATGTCGATGCTGCCCGGCTCGAAGACGTTGATCGGAAAGTACTCGCCCCCGCCGTAGGTGAAGTCCTTGTTCAGGTGCTGGTACTCGACACCGGCGGTGACCTCGTGGGTCCGGCCGAAGGCTTCCACCGGCAGGGTGACGAAGCTGTCCAGGCCGAGGCTCTTGATATGGGTGTAGTAGGACCAGGCCACCGCCCAGCTGTCGCCGGTGGCGGGGTCCACCGAGTCGTCGGACCAGGTGAAGTTGCGGGTCGGCGTCTCGGCGTCACGGTAGGTCAGCGAGGTCTTGAACTGGCCGCCGTTGTCCAGGGCGTGGTCGACTTCGGCGAAGCCTTCCCAGACCCGCTCGTCCAGTTCGTTCCACTTGGCGTCGACGAAGGTGGAGCGGTTCACATCCAACAGCTTGCCGTCGGCGTAGGCCGGTAGGCCGAAGGCCGGTGTGGACCGGTTTTTCTGATAGGTGCCGCCCAGCGACAAGGTGGTGGACGGGGTAATGTCGTACTCCAGGCGGCCGTAGATCATCGGTCGCTCGTTCTTCGCGTAGTCGACCCAGGACTGATTGTCTTCGTAGGCGGTGACCAAGCGTCCGCGCAGGCTGCCGTCGCTGTTGAGCGGGCCGGTGACGTCGATGCTGGAGTGGTAGTTGTCCCACGAGCCCGCCGAGATCTCGCCGTTCAGGCCAAAGGTGCCGAGGGCCCGCTTGCGCACCACGTTGATGGTCCCGCCGGGTTCGCCCGAGCCCTGGTACAGGCCACTGGGACCGCGCAGCACCTCGACGCGGTCGTACATGGCCAGGTCGAAGCTGGTGGCCAGGTCGCCCTGGCCAGTGGATTGCGAAACGCCGTCGACCTGCACCTGGTCCACCAGGAAGCCGCGCATGTACACGTCATTCAGGCTGGAGCCGGAGTTGTAGCTCTTGATGGTGACCCCGGTGACCTGGCGCATGGCGTCCTGCAGGTTGTTCATGTTCTGGTCATCCATGCGCTGGCGCGTCACCACCGAGACCGACTGCGGGATGTCCTTGAGCTTCTGTTCGCCCTTGCCAATGGTCATCGCGCCGGTGGTGTAGGAACGGCTGCCTTCGGTGGTGGCACCGAGCAGGCTGGAGTCGATGCGGGTGGCGCCGAGTTGCAGGGTCTCGTCAGCGCCGCTGCGCTTTTCCAGGGTCACGCTGTCGCTGTCGATGTAGCGGGCGGACAGTCCGGTACCGGCGAGCAGTCGGGCCAGCGCCTGGTTCTGTGGATAACTGCCGTTGAGTCCCGGCGAACGCAGGCCCTGGGTGAGCTCCGCAGTCACCAGCACCTGCACCCGGGTCACCGCGCTGAACGCCGCCAGCGCGCCATCGAGGGACTGCGCCGGAATGTCGAAGCGCTGGACCTGGGCCTGGGCCTCGCCAGCGGCCAGGCTTGGCAGGGCGAAGGTGCCGCCGCCCATGGCAATCGCCAGGCTCAGCAGCGTCGGCAGGTGCCGGCGGGTGGTGGTGTGTGACATCGCTGGTGCTCCCCCAAATCGTCAAAGTCGTCGAACGGCGCTGCACTATCTGAGAGTGCTTGTTATTTGCGCCTACGAGATCAAGGACGACGGGGTTGCGGGAAACCCTGAAACTTTCTGAAAGTTTTTTCTTCAGCCTTCGCGCAACACCCGCAGGTACGGGGTGTATTGCTCGGCGCTCAGACCCAGGGTGTGGGTGAGCGCCTTGAGCACGGCGTCCGGTTTGTCGATTTCAAACACACCGGAGACCTTGCGCTGGCGCAGGGCGTCGCCGAGGACCAGGGTCTGACCCGGCCAATAACGGTTCAACTGGTCCACCACCTCGGCCAGCGGTTGCTGGCGGAATACCAGCTGACGCTGGCGCCAGGCGAATTCGGCGGCACCATCAAAGGTGCTGACCGCCCCCAGCCGATCATCGTGATAGTCGACGCCATTGCCGGGCTCCAGCAGCACCGTCTGCTCGCCACCGGCACTGACCTGGACCTTGCCCTGAGCGACCCGCACCCGGGTCTGGTCACCCTCGCGCGACACGCTGAACCGGGTGCCCACCACCTTGACCCAGCCCTCGCCGGAGCGAATCACGAATGGCCGCGCGGCATCGGCGCTGACCTCGAACCAGGCCTCGCCACGCAACAGCCGTACGCGGCGCTCGTTCTGGCCGAGATCGAGGGTGATGGCCGTGTCGGTGTTCAGCTCGACCTTCGAACCGTCGGCCAGGCTCAGGCTCCGCGCTTCGCCTGTCGCCGTAGCGTAGTCCGCACGCCAGCGATCGGGCCAGGGACTGGCCAGGGTGAACAGCCCCAGCGCCAGCAGGATCGCGGCAGCAGTGGCCCAGACCCGCTGCCTCGGTTTGCGCCAGCGTGCCCGTTCGCTCTCGCGCAGTTGCCGGGCCGGCTCGCGCAAGGCGCCGAGCAAAGCCAGCACCTCCTCCCAGGCCTGGGCCTGGCCGGGGCCGAGCGCCAGCCAGGCGGCGAAATCCTCCCGTTCCCGGGCCGTCACGTCCTCGGCCTGCAGGCGGTAGTACCAACCGCTGGCCTCGTCGAACAGCGCATCGGCATCGGGGATGTCGGGGTGGGTCATGCGGTTATCCATGGCGACGGAGGGCTGGTTCATCGTGCCCCCGGCGTGTCGTTGAGCAAGCGAGCCTTGATAAAGGCCCGACAGTCCACCAGGGCGCGGCGCAACTGGTACTCGACGCTGCGCGGGGTGATCTGCAGGCGTTCGCCGATCTCCCGGTAGGACAAATCGTCGACATGATAGAGCAGGAAGATATGCCGGGTCGCCTCGGGTAAAGCCGCGATGGCGGCCTGCATCAGGTGCTGTTCCTGTTGGCTGGCCAGTTGTTCCTCGGCGCCGGGAGCGCTGCACGGCAGGTCTTCGCTGGGTTCGCCGCCGTCCAGGCGCTCGCGGCGGATCGCCTGGCGCTGATGATCGCGCACCAGGTTGCTGGCGATGGTGAAGAGAAAGGCCGGCAGGTTGTCCACCTGCTTGTCGGCGGGCAGCCGCGCCAGGCGCAGGAACGACTCCTGGGTCAGATCGGCAGCCACCTGGCTATTGCCGGTGCGCCGCGCGACAAAGGCTTCCAGGGCTTTCTTCTGCTCGGCGAACAAGCGGGCGATCTGCGTATTCCACGAAGACACGGGCACTTCCTGGTGAGCGGGGTCGGGAGGATGCGCACGCTAGCAGAGGATAAGAGTTATTCGCAATTGGTATTGTTTTGTGTTGCTCGTGAGGACCCTATCGCTGGCAATGCCAGCTCCCACAGGTTTCTGTGTCGGACCTGGATCATGTGGCTGGCCCGGAACCTGTGGGAGCCGGCGTTGCCGGCGATGAGGCCACCAGCCTCGACAGATCAGTCCGAAAAAATGTGCAGATACCCATGCAGCGATAGGGCCATCAAGACCTACTGGATTTCTTCTGGCGTCACCACCACCCAGTTCTTGTCCGCCGTCACCGGCAGCCCTTCCTTGGCCTGGGCCGCCGCATGCTTGGCCATCATGCCGTTGATCTGGTCCATGTACTTGGCCTTGCGGTTGATCCACAGGTGAATCCCGCCTTTGTCGACATCGACACTGTGGAACAACATGTAGCCGTCGCTGGTCGGTGTGTCGCCGCCCACCAGCACCGGTTTTTTCCATTCATCGATGTAGGTGAGGATGGCCGCCTGCTTGCCGGCCATCCAGGTTGCCGGGGTCCACAGGTAAGGGGTCAGTTCCAGCCCGAGGTTGGCGGCGGGGTCGTACTTGCCGGCGCTGATCTGCTTGCGTGCGGTGGTCAGGGCGCCGCTGGCGCGGTCCTTGAGCAGCAGGCTGACGCCGATGACGTTCTGCGGCTTGACGTTGTAGCCGTACTTGGGATCGGAAGCGACCATGCGTACCAGTTCTTCCGAGGCAGCGGTCATCACATAGACCTCGATGCCGTTCTCCATCAGCTTGTTGTACAGCTCGGTCTGCCCGGTGAAGACCTTGGGCGGCTGCACCTCGATGGTCTTGACCTGGTCGCCGTCGAAGTAGGTGCTCGGCACCGGCTTGCCCGAGGCCATCAGTTCGTCGACATAGCCCTTGAGTTCCTTGAGGGTGAAGCCGGAGAACACCTGCGCGACCCAGGGGTAGCAGACCATGTCGTCGACTTCGCACAGACGGTAGTAGTAGCTGAACAGGCTTTCCTTGTGCTCGGCCGTGTCCTTGAACGGCATCAGCTTGAGCGACGGGTCGAGTTTGTCGCGTGTCAGCACGCCCTTGTTTTCCAGGAAGGGCAGCAGCGACTCCTCAAGGTCGAAGCGGTAGCTGGTGTTGTCCATGTCGAACACCGCGTAGTTACCCTTGTGGGCATTGGCGGCGATCATCGCGTCGAGCTGCTTGGCAGCCTCGGCGGGCCAGTGTTTCAGTTCCACGGCCTGGACTTGCCAGCTAAGCAGCAGGGCCAGTCCGGCGGCGAGGCATTTCGGAGCGAACGTCATGGGCGGTTCTCCTGATGGATGAACACCTAACCCTAAGCATTCGGCCCTGGCCGCTGCGCTCTGACAGCGACGCCGACCCTGGCCCGGAACGGCAGGCACATACCTGGAAACGACTATCGGTTATTCCAAAAACGACATAGCTAATTCCATATCGATATAAATTCGTTTGTTTTCAGACTGTTAGCATTTTCGATTCAGCAACCGCCCACAGAGGCGGTTGTGTTGTTTTTTCTGGAGCCTCAATGAACCTGCCGCTGTTTCTCAACCTGCTGGTGTTCCTGGCATTGCTGCTGGGCCTGGCCAAACTCAATCCGGGCTGGAGCCTGGCGAAGAAGGTGCTGGTCGGCCTGATCCTCGGCGTGCTGTTCGGCACCGCCCTGCACTCGCTCTACGGCGCCGGCCACCCGGTGCTCAAGGCCACCATCGGCTGGCTCGACCTGGTCGGCATCGGCTACGTGCAGTTGCTGCAGATGATCGTCATGCCGCTGATCTTCGTCTCGATCCTGTCCGCCGTGGCGCGCCTGCACAACGCCGCATCCCTGGGCCGGATCAGCGTGCTGACCATCGGCATCCTGCTGTTCACCACGGCCATCGCCGCGTTGATCGGCATCGTCCTGACCAACCTGTTCGGCCTCAGCGCCGAAGGCCTGGTGGCCGGCACCCAGGAAGCCTCGCGCCTGGCGACCATCCAGAGCGATTACGCGGGCAAGGTCGCCGACCTGAATATCCCGCAACTGCTGCTGTCGTTCCTGCCGAGCAACCCGGTGGGCGACCTGGCCCGGGCCAAGCCGACCTCGATCATCAGCGTGGTGATCTTCGCTGCCTTCCTTGGCGTCGCGGCCCTGCAACTGCTCAAGGACGATGCCGAAAAGGGCAATCGCGCCCTGGCCGCCATCGACACCCTGCAAGCCTGGGTCACCCGCCTGGTGCGCCTGGTGATGAAGCTCACGCCCTATGGCGTGCTGGCGCTGATGAGCAAGGTGGTCGCCAGCTCCAACCTCGACGACATCATCAAGCTGGGCAGTTTCGTGGTGGTGTCCTATATCGGCCTGGCGCTGATGTTCGGCGTGCATGGCCTGCTGCTCGGGCTGGCCGGGGTCAACCCGCTGCGCTTCCTGCGCAAGGTCTGGCCGGTGCTGACCTTCGCCTTCACCAGCCGCTCCAGCGCCGCCAGCATCCCGCTGAGCATCGAGGCGCAGACCCGGCGTCTTGGTGTACCGCAGGCGATCGCCAGCTTTGCCGCATCGTTCGGCGCGACCATCGGCCAGAACGGCTGCGCCGGGCTCTACCCGGCGATGCTGGCGGTGATGGTGGCGCCGGCGGTGGGTATCGATCCGCTGGATCCGCTGTGGATCGCTACCTTGGTGGCGGTGGTGACCCTGAGCTCGGCCGGGGTGGCCGGGGTCGGTGGTGGCGCGACCTTCGCCGCGCTGATCGTCCTGCCGGCCATGGGCTTGCCGGTGGAGCTGGTGGCGTTGCTGATTTCGGTGGAGCCGCTGATCGACATGGGCCGCACGGCGCTGAATGTCAGTGGTTCGATGACAGCAGGGACCATTACCAGTCAACTGATGGGACAGACCGACAAGACGCTGCTCAATGCGGATGAACAAGTGCAGTTGAGTCATTCCTGAGGCTTTTGGGGCCGCCTCGCGGCCCATTGCCCAGTCCGAAACGTCCAGTTTTCCCACAGAACGCCCAGATTTTCCCGACATACCCAAGCCAAATCTTCCTTCAAAGTTGCGCGCTTTCAACTGACGCGCGCCAATGAAAGAGATGAAGTCAAAAGTCTTGTATACGGGTTTACTGATCGTGCTGCTGCTCGCGGGCAGTGCCTGTTTCTGGCCGAAGGCGCCCGAGATAGAGATTGCAATCGGGGAGCCCTGGAGCAACACGCTTCAGCGATCGGCTGTCGAATTCACCACAACCCCGGATTCCGATCGGATCCTGCTCGCCCGCACCAACGCAAGCCTGCGCCTGCTCGATCCCCAATATGGCTTCGTGACTGGGCCTGCCTGGAAGGTTCTGGTGTTCCTCAACGAAGAAGGGCACGTAAAAACCATTGGCGTATTCCTGGCCGAAACGTCCATGAGCCTCGACAAGGCCATCGCGACCGCCACGGCGCTGCAGGAGCAGATGCGCAAGCGTGGCTGGGTACCGTTCCTGCCCAAGGCACAGCCGCCCATTTCCGATACTGCCCAGTGGCGTGAGCATTTGCAGCAGAGCGACTACTCCTCGCTCTCCCTATGGCAGGCGGGCAATAACTTGACGACGTTCTGGTTACACAGGATCGAAGACAGTGCGCCGGGGCTGGATGGCCGCTACGTGCTCTCGCTGCACATCGACCCTGCGCCGGAGGTCAGGTAGCTCGCATTGGCGACAAGGGGCGCAACGCGCCCCTTGCTCTCAATGCCTTTCCCACACCTCGAAGTGATACACCGGCTTGCCTTCCTCCTCCGGCGCCTGCTGGCTGGACACCTTCTTCCAGACGCTCTCGTCCACCTCGGGAAACCAGGCATCCCCTTCCGGGTTCATCTCCACCCGGGTCAGGTACAGGCGATCCACCAGCCCCTTCTCCAGGCCCTGCGCGTACAACTGCGCGCCGCCGATCAGCATCAGCTCGTCGACGCCCTGCTCCCGCGCCCATTGTTCGGCGCGGACGATGGCATCTTCCAGCGAAGCGAACACTTCGGCGCCCTCCAGGTGCAGGCCCGGCTGGCGGCTGACCACCAGGTTCAGGCGACCCGGCAGCGGGCGGCCCAGCGAATCCCAGGTCTTGCGACCCATGATGATCGGCTTGCCCAGGGTGGTGGCCTTGAAGTACTTGAAGTCCCCCGGCAGGTGCCAGGGCATGCGGTTGTCGAGGCCGATGACGCGGTTCTCGGCGAGAGCCACGATCAGGCTGAGGGGGAGTGGTGTTTTCATGGCGGCGAGAATAGCAAAGGACGCCTGGGTTATGCTTCCCCGGTGAATGGTTCAAGGAAGCTGTACGTGACTGGACTGACCGATCTGGACAAACGCTGGCTGACCGAAGCGGTGCGCCTGCGCGAAGAACACACCGGCCCGCTCGACGACCAGGAAGCCAACCGCCGCGCCCGCCAGCAGGGCGGCGACCTGGCACAGCGCATCGAGACCCGTGCGCTGTGGCTGGCCGAACGCGCTGGCCTGCGCCAGGCGCTGGAGCACTACAAGCGCGGCGCACGCCTGGCCTTGTTGGTGCTGTTGATACTGGCCGTGACCAGCGGCGCCGGCCTGGCCTTCGCCGCCCTCGGTGACGGACAACGCCCGGTCAATGTGTTCTGGGCCCTGGGCAGCCTGCTCGGGCTGAACCTGCTGTTGCTGCTGGGCTGGGGCGCCGGCTTTGCCCTGGCCGGCGACCAGGGCGCCAGCCTCGGGCGCCTGTGGCTGTGGCTCAGCGAAAAATTCGCCCGCGATGCCAAGGCCGCTCATCTCGCCCCCGCCTTGCTGGTGCTGCTGCAACGCCAGCGCCTGACCCGCTGGCTGCTCGGTACGCTGGTCCATGGCCTGTGGCTGCTGGCCCTGGGTAGCGCGCTGGTGGTGTTGCTGATGCTGCTGTCGACCCGGCGCTATGGCTTCGTCTGGGAAACCACCCTGCTCCAGCCCGAGACCTTCGTCGGCCTGACCCAGGCCCTCGGCGCCCTGCCCTCGCTGCTTGGTTTCAGCAGCCCGGACGTGGCGATGATCCGCGCCAGCGGCGACAGCCTGCCAGCGCTGGACCTCAGCCGCCAGGCCTGGGCCGGCTGGCTGCTGGGAGTGCTGGTGGTCTACGGCATCCTGCCGCGCCTGATCCTCGCGGCGCTGTGCCTGTGGCGCTGGCGCCAGGGCCGCGCGCGCCTGGCGCCGGACCTCAAGCTCCCCGGTTTCAGCAGCCTGCGCGAAGCCCTGATGCCCAGCAGCGAACGCCTCGGGGTCAACGATGCCGCCCTCGAGCAACTGCCGCAGATCCAGCGCAGCCAGGACGATGTCCAGCATGAAGGCGCCCTGCTGGTGGGCCTGGAGCTGGATGACCAGCGCCCCTGGCCGCCCGCCCTGCCGGCCTCGGTTACCGACGCTGGCGTGCTCGACAGCCGCGAGTCGCGCCGCCGCCTGCTCGACCAGCTCAGCCACTTCCCGCCCGCGCGGCTGGCCATCGCCTGCGACCCGCAACGCTCCCCGGACCGTGGCAGCCTGGCGCTGCTTGCCGAACTGGCGCGCAGTGCCGCAGCCACGCGAATCTGGCTGATGCTGCCACCACCGGGCCAGGCGCTGGATGCCCAGCGTCTGGGCGACTGGCATCAGGCCCTGGACCAGTTGGGCCTGCCCTATGCCGACACCTCCCCGATGAGCTGGCTGGAGCATGGCCATGACTGACGCCCTGAAACTGGCCGTGGTCGGCCACACCAATGTCGGCAAGACCTCGCTGCTGCGCACCCTGACCCGGGATGTCGGTTTCGGCGAGGTGTCCCATCGCCCCAGCACCACCCGCCATGTCGAGGGCGCGCGCCTGTCGGTGGATGGCCAGCCCTTGCTGGAGCTCTATGACACCCCCGGCCTGGAAGACGCCATCGCCCTGCTCGACTACCTCGAACGCCTGGAGCGCCCGGGCGAGCGGCTCGACGGCCCGGCGCGGCTGGAACGTTTTCTGCAGAGCAGCGAGGCGCGCCAGCGCTTCGAGCAGGAGGCCAAGGTGGTGCGCCAACTGATGGCCAGCGACGCCGGGCTCTACGTGATTGACGCCCGCGAGCCGGTGCTGGCCAAGTACCGCGATGAGCTGGAAGTGCTTGCTGGCTGCGGCAAGCCGCTGCTGCCGGTGCTCAACTTCGTGGCCAGCAGCAATCACCGCGAGCCGGACTGGCGCGAGGCCTTGGCCCGCCTCGGCTTGCATGCGCTGGTGCGTTTCGACAGCGTGGCGCCGCCGGAAGATGGCGAGCGGCGTCTCTACGAAAGCCTCGCCCTGATGCTGGAAAACGCCCGTCCGGCCCTGCAGCGGCTGATCGACGACCAGCAGGCACAGCGACAGGTCCGCCAGCACAGCGGCAAGCGCCTGATCGCCGAGCTGCTGATGGACTGCGCCGCCTGCCGACGCAGCGTGGTGGCCAAGGCGAACGAGGAAGCTGCGGCCGTCGCCGAGTTGCGCAGTGTCATTCGCCAGCGTGAACAGCGTTGCGTCGAAGCGCTGCTCAAGCTCTATGCCTTCCGCCGCGAGGATGCCAACGCCGAGGACCTGCCCTTGCTCGATGGGCGCTGGGGCGATGACCTGTTCAACCCGGAAACCCTGAAGCAACTGGGCATCAAGCTCGGCGGCGGAGCCGTGGCGGGTGCGGCAGCGGGGGCCGGGATCGACCTGGCGGTGGGTGGGCTGACCCTTGGGGTCGCTGCACTGGCCGGGGCGATTGCCGGCGGCGCGCTGGGGACGGCGCGCAGTTACGGCTCACGTTTGCTGGGCAAGTTGAAGGGACAGCAGGAACTGACCGTCGACGATGCCGTGCTGCGTTTGCTGGCGGTGCGGCAGAAGCAACTGCTGCAGGCGCTGGACAGCCGGGGGCATGCGGCGGTCAACCGGATCAGGCTGGCCCCACCGCCGGACCAGAGCTGGCGCGAAGGCAAGCTGCCGGCGGCGCTGGGCAAGGCGCGGGCGCATCCGCAGTGGTCTTCGCTGAATCCGGGGGCCAGGTTGAGTCAGGCCGAGCGGCTGGAACAGATCGAGGCGCTTGTGCAAGAGATCTAGGTTGTTCTTGAGGGCCTCATCGCTGGCAATGCCAGCTCCCACAGAGACCGCGTCGATCACAGATACTGTGGCTGACCAAGAACCCTGTGGGAGCCGGCATTGCCGGCGATGAGGCCCTGGAGACCTGCTCCGGCGTGCTCAGGAGGCTTCGCCCAGCAACTGCCCCACATGCCGCTCGGCCAGCGCCGGCCCGACGCTCATGCCGACCCCGGTGTGCATCAGCGCGGCACTGATCCCGTCCGCTACCGACAACAACGAGAACGGCACCGGCCCGCCCGAACCATACACGCCCTGCCAGCGCTCGACCACCTCGATACGCCCGCCCAGGGTGTGCTCGGCCAGTTCGATCATCCAGTTGTCCACCTGCTCGACATTGAACGGCGAGGCATCGCTGCCGTAGCTGTGGGAGTCGCCGATGATCAGCTCTCCGTAAGGCGTGGGGCTGATCAGCAGGTGGATGCCGTGTTGCAGCAGATGCGGGCTGCGCGCCTCGACCCGCTCGCGCAGCACCTGGGCCTCGGGCAGATCGGCGTAGGCGCCGTAGTGCAGGCAGCTCAGGCCGGTGAGCAGGGCATGTTGCAGGTCGAGGTCGAAACGCGGGCGGGCGCGAAGCATTTGCAGGCGGCAGACCTGCGGCTTCAGCACGGCGATGGGTTCGGCCAGCAGGGTCTGGTAGTCGTGGCCGGAGCAGACCACGATCTGCTTGCCGCTGAAGCGGCCCGCCGTGGTGTCCAGGTGACCCGGCTCGATACCGCGCACCAGGGTGGAGAAATGGAACTCGACGCCCAGTCGCTCGTGCAGCCAGTTGATCAAGCTGGGCAAAGCTTCGCGGGAGAACACCTGCTGGTCGTCGAGCCCGTGCAAGGCGGCGCGGTGGTGGCTGAAGCGGCCGTTGTAGAGGTCGCGCAGTTCGCCGCCTTCGAGCAGGCGCGCGGGATAGCCGTGCTCCACCGCGCGGCCCGAGCAGAAGGCTTCCAGCAGGTCGCGCTCGAGGTCGTTGCGCGCCAGCAGCAGCGAGCCGTTGCGCTTGATGGCGAAGCCGGCGTTTTCCGCCCAGTGCGCCCACAGCGGGCGGCTGGCGCGGGCCAGGTCGAGCATGCTGCCCGGCGGCTGGCCGCTGATCAGCGCCTGGCCGAAGTTGCGCACCGAGGCGCCGAGCGGGGTGGCGCTGCGTTCGAAGACCTTGACCCGCAGGCCGCGGCGGGCGGCGGCATAGGCGTGGGAAAGGCCGAGGATGCCGGCACCGACAATCAGGAAATCGGTCATTTCTGGTCCTGCTGTTCAATCAGTTCCAAGAGCATCGCTGGCAAGCCAGCTCCCACAGAGGTCTTGTGGGAGCTGGCTTGCCAGCGATGGGGTCAGTGAAGATCTACTGCTGGGCTATTTTCTCGGACTTGCCGTCATAGCGCTTGCGCCACTCGGCAAGGATCTGGTCACGATTCTTCGAGGCCCAGGCAAAGTCGTTCTTGATCAGGCGCTGCTCGTAGTCCGCCGGCAGTTCGGTCTGCGGCTTGGCGATGCCCGGCTGGGCCAGCACGGCGAAGTTTTCCTTGTACAGCTCCATCGCCGCCGGGCTGGCGGAGAAGTCGGCCAGGCGCTTGGCCGCTTCTTCATGCGCCGTGCCCTTGATCACCGCAGTGGCCTCGATCTCCCAGCCCAGGCCTTCCTTCGGCAGGACGATGTCCAGCGGCGCGCCCTGGCGCTTGAGCTGTACCGCCGGGTATTCGAAGGAGATGCCGATCGGGAATTCACCGGCCGCGGCCAGCTTGCAGGGCTTGGAACCGGAGTGGACGTACTGGCCGATGTTCTGGTGCAGGGCATCCATGTAGGCCCAGCCCTGCGGCTCGCCGAAGGTCTGCAACCAGGCGCTGACATCGAGGAAGCCGGTGCCGGACGAGGCCGGGTTGGGCATGACGATCTTGCCCTTGTACTCGGGCTTGGTCAGGTCCTGCCAGCTCACCGGCTTGCTCAGGCCCTGCTTCTCGGCCTCGACGGTGTTGAAGCAGATAGTCGCGGCCCACACGTCCATGCCGACCCAGGCCGGCGGGTTGGCCGGGTCGCGGTAGTTCGTACCGATCTTGCCCAGGTCCTTGGGTGCATAGCCTTGCAGCATGCCCTGCTGGTCGAGGACGGCCAGGCTGGAAGCAGCCAGGCCCCACACCGCGTCGGCCTGCGGGCGATCCTTCTCGGCCAGCAGCTTGGCGGTGATGATCCCGGTGGAGTCACGCACCCACTTGATCTCGATGTCCGGGTTGGCCTTTTCGAACGCCTGCTTGTAGCTCTTCAGCTGTTCGGCTTCCAGTGCGGTATAGACCGTCAGCGAAGTCTGCGCGGCGCTGGCCTGCAGGCTGAATGCGCAGAGGACGGCAGCGGCAAGGGCGAGTGGCTTGAACATGATGCGGTTCCTTTGGAGGGACGTTGGTCAGGTTGGGTGGCGCAATCAGTGGCCCGGCGCGCGTTGGCGCCAGGCCTGGGAGCGTTGCAGCAGGCCCCGGGAGGCCCAGGCCAGCAGCAGCGAGACGCCGGCGCTGGTGAACAGGATCAGGGTCGACATGGCGGCAGCACCGCCGACGTTGCCGGCGTCGTCCATGTTCAGCACGGCGACGGCGGCGAGGATGGTGTCCGGGCTGTAGAGGAAGATCGCCGCCGATACCGTGGTCATTGCCGAGACGAACAGGTAGCGGACGATGTCCAGCAGCGCCGGCAGGCAGATCGGCAGGGTGACCCGCAGGAAGTGCCGGTACAGCGGCGCCTTGAGCGACAGCGCGGCAGCCTCGAACTCGCCGTCGAGCTGGCGCAAGGCGGTGGTCGCGGTCATCTGCGCGGTGGTCAGGTAGTGGGCCACGGTGCAGATCACCAGCAGCGCCATGCTTCCGTAGAACACATGCAGCGGGTTGCCCGGCAGGTTGAAGAAGAAGACGTAGCCAAGGCCGAGCACCAGCCCCGGCACCGCCATCGGCACGAAGCTGAGCAGGCGCAGGATCAGGTTGAGGCGGCGCTGCCCGCTGGTTTTCTCCATCAGGTAGGCGCCGGTGAAGATCGCCACGCTGCCGATCAGCGCAGTGCCCAGGACCATGGTCAGGCTGTTGCGATAGGCCAGCCAGCCGCCGCCAGCGGTTTCGTCGAACTGGTAGTGCTTGAGCGACAGCGACAGGTTGTACGGCCAGAACTTGACCAACGACGAGTACACCGCCATGCCCACCACCAGCAGCAGGACGGCACAGACCAGCACCACCACAGCGAGGAACCAGGCATCCCGGCTACGGGACGGCGCCGGCTCGAAGACCTGGGCCCGCCCGCTCATGGCCTCGCCCTGGCGCCGGCGCAGCCAGGCATCGACGCCGAAGCTGAGCAGCGCCGGGATCAACAGGATCATGCCGATCAGCGCACCGCGGCCGAACTGCTGCTGGCCGACCACCGCCTTGTAGGCTTCCAGCGCCAGCACCTGGTAATCGCCGCCAACCACGACCGGCACGCCGAAGTCGGTGATGGTCAGGGTGAACACCAGGCAGAACGCGGCGAACACGGCCTGGCGGGTGGCCGGCCAGGTGATGCTGTGGAACGCGCGCCACGGACCTGCGCCCATGCTCGAAGCGGCGTCGAACAACCGTGCATCGGCCAGGGACAGGGCAGACAGCAGGATCATCAGCGCGTGAGGGAAGGTGTAGATCGCCTCGCCAAGGACGATGCCCCAGAAGCCATAGATGTTGTCGCTGAGCAGGCCGCGCAGCAGTCCCTGGTTGCCGAACAGGTAGACCAGGGCGATGGCCGGCAGCATCGACGGTGCCAGCAGCGGCAGCAGGGAAATCCCTCGCCACAGGCGTTTGCCGGGAATCAGCGTGCGTTGCAGGGCATAGGCGAACAGGTAGGCCAGCGGTACGACGATGGCGGCGACGCTGAGCGAGACCTTGAGGCTGTTGCCGAGCAACCAGTGGAAGTTGGCGCTGGCGAACAACTCGCGGGCCGCGACCAGTCCGCCGCCCTGCCCGGCTTCGCTGCTGAAACCGCGCCAGAAGATCGCCAGCAGCGGCAGCAGCACCGAGACCACGAGGAACATCAGCAGCAGCCATTTGCCGCCGACCACGAATAGACGGTCACCCAGGGCAACGTCGGAGAGCGGTTTGGCCTTCGCCTGTGCGATCGGCAGGGTGAGTGGCGCGCCCATCTCAGGCAAACACCTGCAGGCTGCGCGGCGGCAGGGCCACCCAGATGTCCTGCGAACCCAGGCGCGGCATGGCTTCCGGGGCGACCTCGGCAAGCAGGGCATGACCGGGCAACTGGTGCAGTTCGAAGCTCATGCGGCAGCGGTTGCCGAGGAAGGTGATTTCCCGCAGGCGCGCCGGGAAAAGGTTTTCCTCATGGACGATCGGATTGACGCTGATCGACTCGGGGCGGCAGAACAGCCGGCCGCTGCCACCGGCCTTGGCCCCCGGCGCCAGGCGCAGGTTCAGGCCGCCGACCTGGGCATGGCTGTCGCTGCTGCGCTGGAACGGCAGCCAGTTGCCCTGGCCGATGAATTCGGCGACGAAGGGCGTGGCCGGACGGTCGTAGATTTCCTGGGCGGTGGCGTATTGCTCGACCTGGCCGTTGTTCATCACGGCAATGCGGTCGGCCATCAGCATGGCTTCGTCCTGGTTGTGGGTGACCATCAGGGTGGTGATGCCCAGTTGGCGCTGGAGCTGGCGCAGCTCGGTGCACAGATGCTCGCGGACGCGGGCATCGAGGGCCGACATCGGTTCGTCGAGCAGCAGCAGCGACGGCGCCGGCGCCAGGGCACGGGCCAGCGCCACGCGCTGTTGCTGGCCGCCGGAGAGCTGGCCGGGGTACTTCTTTTCGCTGCCGGTCAGGCCGACCAGTTCGAGCATCTGCCCGACCCGCTGGCGCACCTCGTTGCGACCGCTGCCGGCCAGGCCGTAGGCGATGTTGGCTTCGACGGTGAGGTTGGGAAACAGCGCGTAGGACTGGAACAGGATGCCGTAGTCACGGGCTTGTGGCGGCAGGGTGGAGATATCGCGGTCGCCGATCATCAGCTCGCCGCGGTCCTGGCGCTCCAGGCCGGCGATGCAGCGCAGCAGGGTGGTCTTGCCGCAGCCGGACGGGCCGAGCAGGCAGACCAGTTCACCGGCGGCGACGTCGAGGGAGACATCGTGCAGCGCGGTGAAGGCACCGAAGCGTTTGTTGATGCCGCGAACGCGCAACTCGGCGCCGGGGTTTGCAAGCGTGTTGTTCATGACAGGACCTCACCGAACGAATGAGGGTCATGCTAGGTACGCTTTGCGAAGGTTCTGTGGCTGTAGGGCAAAAGCTGCCGATAGTGGTATTGGCGGATTTTTGTTGCTGATCTTGAGGGCCTCATCGCTGGCAACGCCAGCTCCCACAGGTATCGAGTAGACCGCTGAACCTTGTGGGAGCCGGCGTTGCCGGCGATAGGGCCCTCAAGTCAGGAATCGATGGCCGACATCTCCTGGGCCAGCCCCAGGAATGCAGCCGGCAAGCGCGCCTGGCGCCTTTCCTTCAGGCAATACAGGTACTCATGCATCACCGGCGCCCCCTCCAGCCCCAGCACCCGCAGCTCCGGGTTATGCGGCACTTCATGCCGAGCAATGATGCTGATACCGATATTGCGCAGTACCGCCTCGCGGATCGACTCGCGGCTGCCGATCTCCAGCAGCGCACCGACCTTCACTCCAGCCTCTTCAAGCATCTGCTCGGTCAGCTTGCGGGTGGTCGAGCCCTGTTCGCGCATCAACAGGCAATGCCCGGCCAGCGCCGCCAGGGGCACCGACTCCCGCGAGGCCAGGGGATGACTGCGGTGCACCGCGACCACCAGCGGGTCGGTGCCGAGCACCCGGCGCACCAGGCGGCTGTCTTCGAGCAACTGCGAGGATGCCGCCACATCCACCCGGTATTCCTCCAGCAGTTCGAGAACCTGCTGCGAGTTGCCGATCTCCACCGACACCTCCACCTGCGGCAGGCGTTCGCGGAAGATCTTCACCAGGTCGAGGATGTAGTACGGCGCAGTCGCCGCCACCCGCAAGGCGCCCTGCTGCTGGCCACTGTTGCGCAGGAAGAACTCGATATCGGCCTCCTGCTGCAGCAGCGTGCGCACCATCGGCAGCAGCCGCGCGCCCTCCTCGCTCAGGGCCAGGCGCCGGCCACCACGGTAGAACAGCTCGACGCCGTAGTGGCTTTCCAGGTGGCGGATCTGCGTGGTGACCGTCGGCTGGCTGAGTCCGAGCTTCTTCGCGGCCAGGGTGATGCTGCCCAGGCGGGCCACCATGTAGAACGCCTTCAGCTCGGAACTCAGCATAAATCCTCTTATTTTCTTAGCAGGCGCAACCCGTTGAAGACCACCAGCAGGCTGACGCCCATATCGGCGAACACCGCCATCCACATGGTGGCCATGCCGGCAAAGGTGATCGCCAGGAAGATCGCCTTGATACCCAGGGCCAGAACGATGTTCTGCACCAGGATCGCTGCGCTTTGCCGCGAGAGCCTGACGAAGGCCGGGATTTTCCGCAAGTCGTCGTCCATCAGCGCGACATCGGCGGTCTCGATGGCGGTGTCGGTACCGGCTGCGGCCATGGCGAAGCCGATTTCGGCGCGGGCCAGGGCCGGGGCGTCGTTGATGCCGTCGCCGACCATGCCGACCCGATGGCCCTTGGCGTAGAGATCCTCGATGGCCGCCAGTTTGTCCGCCGGCAGAAGGTTGCCACGAGCCTCGTCGATGCCGACCTGGGTGGCGATGGCGTCGGCGGTGTGTGGGTTGTCACCGGTGAGCATGACGGTGCGGATGCCCAGTTGGTGCAGTTCGGCGATGGCCTCGCGGCTGGTCTGCTTGACCGTATCGGCCACGGCGAACAGGGCCAGCGGGCCGGAGCCGTCGAGCAGCACCACCACGGTCTTGCCCTGACGCTCCAGCGCGTCGAGTTTTTCCTCCAGCTGCGGCGAGCACAGGCCCAGTTCTTCCACCAGGCGATGGTTGCCGAGGTGGTAGAGCACGCCGTCCACCTCACCGCTGACGCCACGGCCCATCAGGGCCTGGAAGTTGCTCACCTCGTCCAGCGCCAGGCCGTCCGCCTCACCCTGGAGCGCAATGGCCATCGATACCGGGTGATCGGAGCGGGCGCCAAGGCTGGCGGCGATGCGCTGGGCGCGCTCGGCGAACAGCGGGTCGAGCACCTGGCGGTCGGTCTGTACCGGCTTGCCGTGGGTCAGGGTGCCGGTCTTGTCGAGGGCGATGAAGTCCAGCTTGCGCCCGCCTTCGAGGTACACGCCGCCCTTGATCAGGATGCCCTTGCGCGCCGCGGCGGCCAGGCCGCTGACGATGGTCACCGGAGTGGAGATCACCAGGGCGCACGGGCAGGCCACCACCAGCAGGACCAGCGCGCGGTAGATCCAGTCGAACCAGGCACCGGCCATGAACAGCGGCGGAATCACCGCCACCGCCAGGGCGAAGGCGAATACGGCGGGGGTGTAGATGCGCGAGAACTGGTCGACGAAGCGCTGGGTCGGCGCCCGGGCGCCCTGGGCTTCCTCGACCGCCTTGATGATCCGTGCCAGGGTCGATTGCCCGGCAGCGGCGGTGACCCGGTACTCCAGCGCACCGGACTGGTTGATGGTGCCGGCGAACACCTTGTCGCCCGGGCCCTTCTCCACCGGCAGGCTCTCGCCGGTGATCGGTGCCTGGTCGATGCTCGACTGGCCGCTGATCACTTCACCGTCGAGGCCGACGCGCTCGCCAGGCCGCAGGCGGACCAGAGCACCCAGCGCGACCTTGGTCACTTCCATCTCCAGCCACTGGCCATCGGCTTGCTGCACGGTGGCCATGTCCGGACTCAGTTGCATCAGGCCGCCAATGGCGTTGCGCGCGCGGTCCAGGGAACGGGCTTCGATCACCTCGGCGAGGGTGAACAGCACCATCACCATGGCCGCTTCCGGCCACTGGCCGATCAGCACCGCGCCGGTCACTGCGATGCTCATCAGCGCGTTGATGTTGAGGTTGCGGTTCTTCAGGGCGATCCAGCCTTTCTTGTAGGTGCCCAGACCGCAGCCGAGGATCGCCGCCAGGGCCAGCGCGGCGACCATCCACTCCGGCGCGGCAGCGGTGAAATGCACGATTTCCGCGGCCAGGGCGGCCACGCCGGACAGCGCCAGCGGCCACCAGGATTTCTTCGCCGGGGCCGGTTTGGCTTCAGCGGCTTCGTCGGTCAGCGGCTCGGCCTTCATGCCCAGCGAAGCGATCGCCTGCTCGATGCCCCGGGTATCGCCATGGGTGTGGCGCACGCCGAGGATGCGGTTGATCAGGTTGAATTCCAGTTGCTCGATGCCATCCTGCTTGCCCAGCTTGTTCTGGATCAGGGTCTGCTCGGTCGGACAGTCCATGGCCTCGATGCGGAAACGACTGAGCCGGGCGTCGCTGCTGGCCTTTTCGCTCAGTTGCACAAGGGCCGGCGCCTCGGTGGCGGAGCAGCAGGACGTGGCCTTGGGCGTGCAGCAGCTATCGTGCTTGCTATGGCCGTGATCGTGGTGCTTATGGAGGTGATCGTGATTGACAGGCTGGTTCATGGGGGTTCATCCCTAAAGGTCCTGTTGCCAAGTGAACACCCTGTAGCCACTATAGGGTCAAGCAACCTGTCGAGGTATTTGCAGATGAAGATCGGCGAACTGGCCAAGGCCACCGATTGTGCGGTGGAGACCATCCGTTACTACGAGCGGGAAAACCTGCTGCCCGAACCGGCCCGCAGCGAGGGCAACTACCGGGTCTACACCCAGGCCCATGTCGAGCGCCTGACCTTTATCCGCAACTGCCGGACGCTGGACATGACCCTGGAAGAAATCCGCAGCCTGCTGCGGCTACGGGACAGCCCGCAGGACCAGTGTGAAAGCGTCAATGCGCTGATCGACGAGCATATCGAGCACGTGCAGGCGCGGATTGACGGGCTGATGGCATTGCAAGGGCAACTGGTGGAGTTGCGCAGGCGCTGCAATGCCGGTGGGGAGCATTGCGCGATTCTGGAGAGGCTTGAGGTGAATGGGGCGGTTTCGGTGCCGGAGGCGGAGCATTCGCATGTAGGCAGGAGCCATGGGCATTGAGCTTTTACGCTTCTCCTGTCAGCCCGGTTGAAGGGTATAGACAGCCCTGCGCTTACCGTAGATCGCTATTTTTAGCACCTCGTTTCCAGAGCGCGCTACCTCAGCCAACTTGATGAGCTTGCTCATATTGTTGACGGTACTGGTCCTGGATTGGTGCTTGAACCTTTTGATCTCAGCAAGCGAGCAAGCACGATAAGCCGTTCCGACCAGGCCACTCTTTTCAAGCAGATCGATTTTCTCCGGCGATATCCAACTGATCAATTCTGTGAGCTTGCCGATCTTCTCATGCAGGTGAATTACCGCCTGCTGCTCATCTGTTACACCTGAGCGCTTCCAGGCTGGCTCGTGATGGAATATCCGATTGCGAAAGGTCCGGACGAGAGAAACACGATCCTTGCAGTGCCGGAGCATATTGGCACTTACAGGCCATTTGCCCCTGAAAACGCGGCCAAGGTTCTTCGGCCAGATCAGGTTATTACCCATGAATTCGTTATCGAGGATGAACTCCCAAGTGGAAAATTCAGCTTGCGCCACGATTTCCTGATGGTCAGGCGCTCCACTGGCGCCTGTCCTTTTCGCTTTCTCCCTGCTGGCGGCCCGGTAGGCCGACTGGAAGTTATTGCCCAGACACTCTACCGAATGCGGCAGTCTGATAGCTCCAGCCCTGAAACTCTTGTATTGCAGCTTGCCCTTTCTCCACCAGAATTTTCCCAGCTCAGCCGTCAGGGCGACATCAATGGCATTTCGAAGGGTGACTTCCGCTGCACAAAGCAAGGGATAGAGGGATGCACACACATGGGAGTTCCAGAGGTAAGCGCCAACCAACTCCATGTCGTTGGTGGCGGAAAAGACTCTGCTGTAACTGGCAATCCTGTGCGAACTGATCAGTTGCTCGATCAGCTCAGGCCTGTACTGGATGGAGTGTGGCATGCTGGGTTTCCCCTCGAGCGAGGCTGTTGACGTGGGTATCAACCGCTCGTAGCATGATCCACTGGTTGGCACTGAGCTCCAATGGGCGAAAGCTTACGACTCTTTGCAAAGACCACGAAACACCCACCCCGACCTAGAGTCGGGGTTTTCGTTTCTGCACCCTGCGCGCCCGTTAATACCTGATGGGACAGCATCCTGTTGCCCCATCAGGCCGCAGCCTCAAACAGCCATCGGCGCCGTCATCGGCGGATGGTGCTCGTAGCCTTCCAGGCTGAAGTCGCTCGGCTCGATCTTTTCCAGCCACTCCGGCTCGTACTTGCCGGTTTTGGCAAACTCCGGCACCCGATCGGAAATCACCAGCTTCGGCGCTTCCAGCGGCTCGCGACGCAGTTGCTCGTTGAGCATGTCCAGGTGGTTTTCGTACACGTGGGCATCGCCGATGAAGTAGGTGAACCAGCGCGGGGTGTAGCCGGTCAGGCGGCCGATCAGCGACAGCAGCGCGGCGCCTTCGGTGAGGTTGAACGGCGTGCCCAGGCCCAGGTCGTTGGAGCGGATGTAGAGAGTCAGGGAGATCTCTTTGGTCTGGGTGTTGGGGTGGAACTGGTACAGCAGGTGGCATGGCGGCAGGGCCATTTCGTCCAGCTGTGCGCAGTTCCAGCCGTGGAACAGGATGCGCCGGCTGTTGGGGTCGTTGACGATGGTGTCGACGCACTGGCGGATCTGGTCGATGGCCTTGTACAGCACGACGAAGGCTTCACCGTCTTCCTCGGCCTCGGCGATCTTCACGAAACCGTTCTTCTGCGCCAGCTCGATGGCGGCGGCATTGCTCAGCGGAATGCGCTTGTAGGCCGGCCATTGGCGCCATTGCACGCCGTAGATTTCGCCGAGGTCGTCAGGCCCCTGGCGGAACGGGCTGGCCAGCCATTGGGCGTTTTCGTTGGCGTTCTGGTCCCAGACCTTGCAGCCCAGCTCGCGGAACTCGGCGGCGTTCTTCACGCCGCGCAGGAAACCGACCATCTCGCCGATGGCCGACTTGAACGCCAGCTTGCGCGTGGTGATGGCCGGGAAGCCCTTCTGCAGGTCGAAACGCAGCATGGCGCCCGGCAGGGCGATGGTGCGCACGCCGGTGCGGTTTTCCTGAAGGGTGCCGTTCTCGATAACGTCGCGGACCAGGTCCAGATACTGTTTCATAGCGTTCCTGTAACGAAGACGGCAGGGGATCGCCCCTGCCGTGGAAAATCAGACCGCGGGTTTCACCGTCGGCTTGCGATTATAGGCCCACCAGATCAGGGCAAGGCCGCCGACGATCATCGGGACACAAAGAATCTGACCCATGGTCAGCCAGCCCCAGGCCAGGTAGCCGAGCTGGGCGTCCGGAACGCGGACGAATTCGACGATGAAGCGGAAGATCCCGTAGAACAGGGCGAACATGCCGGAGACCGCCATGGTCGGCCGCGGCTTGCGCGAGTAGAGCCAGAGGATCAGGAACAGCGCCACGCCTTCCAGGGCGAACTGGTACAGCTGCGACGGGTGGCGGGGCAACTGCGCCGGGTCGCTGAACGGCGGAAAGACCATGGCCCACGGCACATCAGTGGCCTTGCCCCACAATTCGGCGTTGATGAAGTTGCCGATACGCCCGGCGCCCAGACCGATCGGCACCATCGGCGCGACGAAGTCCATCAGTTCGAAGAAGGTCTTGTTGTTGCGCTTGCCGAACCACACCGCCGCCAGCATCACGCCGATAAACCCGCCGTGGAACGACATGCCGCCCTTCCACACTTCGAAAATCAGGGTCGGGTTGGCCAGGTAGGCGCTCAGGTCGTAGAACAGCACGTAGCCGAGCCGTCCGCCGACGATCACCCCCATGGACAGCCAGAACACCAGGTCCGAGAGTTTTTCCCGGGTCCAGGTCGGGTCGAAGCGGTTGAGCCGGCGCGAGGCCAGCAGCCAGGCGCCACCGATACCGACCAGGTACATCAGGCCATACCAATGGATTTTCAGCGGCCCGATGGCCAGTGCCACGGGATCGATCTGCGGGTAAGGCAGCATGGTGACTCCTCTCGTTAAAGCAAAAAGCTCAGGCCGACGCAGAACAGCAGCGCGGCGAACAGGCGCTTGAGCAGGCGCGGCGACAGTTTATGCGCCAGGCGCGCGCCGAAGCGGGCGAAAAACATGCTGGTAACGGCAATGCCGATCATCGCCGGCAGGTAGACGAAGCCCAGGCTGTGCGGCGGCAGGTGTTCCTCGTGCCAGCCCAGCAGCATGAAACTCACGGCGCTGACCAGGGCGATCGGCAGCCCGCAAGCCGACGAGGTCGCCACCGCCTGCTGCATCGGCAGGCTGCGCCAGGTCAGGAACGGCACGGTCAGCGAACCGCCGCCGATGCCGAAGATCGCCGAGGCCCAGCCGACCACGCTTCCGGCAGCGGTCAAACCGGCCTTGCCGGGAATACCGCGGCTGGCCTTGGGCCGAAGGTCGAGGGCCATCTGCACGGAGATCACCAGGGCGAATACGCCGATGATCTTTTGCAGGTGCGGACCCTGGATCAGCGAGGCGGTCTTGGCCCCGATACCGGCGCCAATGAGGATGCCCAAGGTCATCCAGGCGAAGATCGGCCACTGCACCGCGCCCTTGCGATGGTGCTCGCGAACGGCGTTGATCGAGGTGAAGACGATGGTCGCCAGCGACGTGCCGACTGCCAGGTGGGTCAACACTGAGGCATCGAAGCCTTGCAGGGTGAAGCTGAACACCAGCACCGGCACGATGATGATGCCGCCACCGACGCCGAACAGCCCGGCCAGTACGCCCGCGCAAGCGCCCAGTAGCAGATAGAGCACGAATTCCATTGTTGCCCCCGGAAAATTCAGTCCGGCATGGTAACGGAAGGCAGGCCCTTGCCTCTACTCATGGCAGATGAAGACCTTGTCAGTCTCGTCTGCTGTAGAGTGAGGCACCACCGACAAGACAACGGGAAACACGATGTGCCTGATCGTTTTCGCCTGGCGCCCGGGGCATGCCCGGCCGCTGATCGTCGCGGCCAACCGTGACGAATTCTACGCCCGCCCGACCCAGGCCCTGGCAGCCTGGGAGGAAGCCCCCGGAGTGCATGCCGGGCGCGACCTGGAAGCCGGCGGAACCTGGCTGGGCCTGGGGCCGCAGGGCAAATTCGCTGCGCTGACCAATATCCGCAACCCCGGACAGCCGCTGGGTAGCCGTTCGCGTGGCGAACTGGTGGCGGGGTTTCTGCGCGGGGCGCTGTCGGTCGAGGCTTATCTGGGCAAGGTGGCGGACGAGGCCCGGCATTACTCGGGTTTCAATCTGCTGGTGGGCGACGGGCGCCAACTGGGCTACCTGCATGGCGGCGATGCCGCGCCACGGCTGCTGGAGGCCGGGGTGTACGGGCTGTCCAACGCGGCGCTGGATACACCGTGGCCGAAGCTGGTCAAGGCGCGGGAGGGATTACGGGCGCGGCTGGATGATCCCGATCCGCTGAAGCTGTTCGAGTTGCTGGGGGACAACGACCCGGCAGCGGACAATGCGCTGCCGGATACCGGCGTCGGGCTGGCGACCGAGCGCTTGCTGTCCAGCGTGTTCATTGCCAGTCAGAACTATGGGACGCGGGCGAGTACCGTGCTGATCGTCGAGGCGGATGGGCGGCGTAGGCTGGTGGAAAGGAGTTTCGGGCCGTTTGGGGGGCATCTGGGAGAGGTCGAGCTGTTGCTGTGAAGCTGAGGGCCTCATCGCGGGCAACGCCCGCTCCCACACTATCCGCAGCGACCCGGATCCTGTGGGAGCCGGCGTTGCCGGCGATGAAGCCCTTGAGAGCAATACGGATCAGTGCGGATTGATCATCCGCCCCAAGCCCAGGTTCTTCAGGGCCAGATGCAAGGTGCTGTGGATAACCTGCGGGTTGTCGATTTCCATCACCTGGGCAAGCATCTCCTTCGATTTGCCCATGCTGATCTGGCGCAGCATCCATTTCACCTTCGGCAGGTTGGTGGCGTTCATCGACAGGCTGTCGAAGCCCATCGCCATCAGCAGCACCGCCGCCGCCGGATCACCGGCCATTTCGCCACAGATACTCACCGGCTTGCCTTCGGCATGGGCCGCGGTGACTACATGCTGCAGGGCCTGGAGCACCGCCGGGTGCAGGTAGTCGTAGAGATCGGCGACCCGCGGGTTGTTGCGGTCCACCGCCAGCAGGTACTGGGTCAGGTCGTTGGAGCCGACCGAGAGGAAGTCCACCTGACGCGCCAGCTCCTTGGTCTGGTAGACGGCAGCGGGAATCTCCACCATCACCCCCACCGGTGGCATCGGCACGTCGGTGCCTTCGTCGCGCACTTCGCCCCAGGCCCGGTGGATCAGGTGCAGGGCTTCAGGTGG